>Ga0207671_10000320_pt1 | contig 70921 bp, 48 predicted proteins | sample KBSC24metaG_FD_184352 | JGI IMG/M metagenome (GOLD analysis project Ga0207671, IMG submission 184352) | Corn rhizosphere microbial communities from Kellogg Biological Station, Michigan, USA - KBS C2-4 metaG (SPAdes) (version 2) | ecosystem: Host-associated > Plants > Roots > Rhizosphere > Soil... | reverse complement strand
GATAAGGGCGAGAGAGATCTCGACTACTGGCTGTTCGCGACGTTGCCGGCGACCGTGTTCAACTTGTTGGAAGCGGTTCCGCCGAGGAAGCGCATGGCGGTGATGGCGACAACACCGATCAGAGCGACGAGGAGCACGTACTCGACGAGCGTGGCGCCCTCTTCCTCACGGACGAAGCGGCCAGCGATGTTCTTGATTGTAGCAACCATTGTAGTTAATTTCCTTTTTAATGTATCCCTGTATCAGGGTGTCTTTTTTGCGCCCCTTGCGGAGCTGTGTACTTCAGCAGCGATATTCGCGGCTGGCGGCAGACCGAAGAATAATGGTCCGCTCAAATGTATCCAGGTTGGAAGGTAAACTTCGCGGCTCCAGGAGCCTCTTAGCGCTTGCTCCGTTCACCCTCTTTATTTCCCTGCCAAGGTAATTATACGGCACTTTTCCGATTCGTGCCGATTCCCGTAAAAAGATTTTTCAGCAATATTTTATGGAGATTGGCGAGCCTCATCCATAAGAGAGTTTGTAAGGAAGGTTTGCAAAGAACAGGGATTGCAGGAACAGAAGAGCGCAACGGCCGAACAGCTTGAATACGCTTGCTTGATTTTCCCCGTCGAATTGCCCTTCTTAAGCTCCGCTCCATGCCTATTGCCGCTTCTTCACTGCCCACGCCGGCCTCCGCTAAAAATAATGATTCCCTGTTACGATAATCCCCTGCCCTGTTACGGAGCTGTTACAGTGCCCGTGTAAAACAGCCCTACAGACGCACCCTGTGCCCTGCTATCAAATATTTTTGACTTGGATTTTCTGTACACGATTCTGTTCACGCCACGTACACGATGACTTCGTATTATGGGGTCACGGCGAACGCAGACGAGCACATTGCCACAGAGCCGTTCTGAAACGAGGAGGAAGAAAACATGTACGATGCAATCATCGTAGGCGCACGGTGTGCCGGAGCGCCAACCGCAATGCTTCTGGCCCGGAGAGGCCATCGCGTGCTGATGGTGGATAAGGCTTCGTTCCCAAGCGACATGCTCTCGGGCCACTTTATCCAGCCCGCCGGTGTCGCCCGTATGCATCGCTGGGGGGTGCTGGACCGTGTAGCACAATCCGGCTGCCCAGCGATCCACGAGACCCTCCTCGATTTCGGAACTGAGACAATCCAGGGAGTTCCCCGGCCCACGGTTGAAGGGATTTCAGCAGGCTACTGCCCACGCCGCTACGTTCTCGATACGATCCTTGCCGAGCAGGCTATCAACGATGGCGTTGAACTCTGGGAAGGCTTCACCATGGAGCGCCTTATTATGGAAGGCGATCGTGTCGTCGGGATCCGCGGGACAACCCCAAATGGCCTGGAGATCACAGAGCGAGCCGGCATCGTCATCGGCGCTGACGGACCTAACTCGCGGGTCGCCCGGAACGTGGCAGCGCCAGTGTATGACACCGCGCCGTCACTCACCTGCGCTTTCTACTCATATTGGAGCGGCGTGCCCTGCACCAAAGCCGAGGTGTATATTCGACAGGGTGGACGGGTCATTGCGACGCCCACCCACGACGGCCTCACCCTGGTGGCCGTCGTTTGGCCGGAAGCGATCTTCGCCGGTATCCGCCCACACATCGACCGTCACTATCGGGAAGCGCTACGAGATTGGGCGCCCGATCTGGCTCAGCGGGTCGAAAACGGCGTCCAGGCTGATCGCTACTACGGAATCAGCCGCCAGGAAAACTTCTTCCGCAAGCCCTACGGCGACGGATGGGCTCTCGCCGGCGATGCTGGGTACCACCGCGACGCCATTACGGCCCAGGGCATTTCGGACGCGTTCCGGGACGCCGATATGCTTTCGGAAGCTGTCGATGCCGGGCTTACCGGACGTGAGCCGATGATTGTTGCGCTGGCCGGCTATGAGCAGAGCCGAAATGCAGCCGTGCGCACCATGTACGGCCTGACGCTCCAGCTTGCTGACGTACACCGGCCGCTAACCGGCGATGCGCAGCGGTTGCTCGCCGCGATCGCCGAACGGCCGGAGGAAATCCGCCGATACCTCGGCGTCCTGGCAGGAACGACGCCCGCCGAAGAATACTTCGCGCCGCACAACATCCAGCAGGTTCTCGGAGAAACAGCGCTCCCCCACACCATACCCTGTGGCCGGCGCGGCACACAGATGCTATCGCTATTGCGTTAAGAGCCTCACATCTCTGCATTCGAGCAGGCATGGAAGCCTGCTCCCACAAAGCCGTTGCGTTTAGAAGAGGGGCACAGAGGCCCCGAGATTGAGAAACGCTCGCAAGCAACGAAAACGAAGGACAATACAATGAATAAATCATCATTCGCAATGACGCTCGCAGTAAGCACATGGACCCTGGCGGCAATCGCCGTGGGAGCGCCGCATGCCCGGCAGGAGCGCGTTATAACGGGAGCGTCACAGACTGTTGGTCACAGCGGCGGCGTCAAGGCATGGGAGAAGCTGGACGCAAACGGCAAAGTAACCGCTGTTGGGGTCGATCTGCCCATCAGTGTCGTGGAGAATCCGCCGGATAAGCCCGGCACGGGACCATGCGGGGCGGTAGCTGTTCTGGCTTTCCCTCGCGAGGCGCAGCAAACTACCTACTTCAACCACTTCGAGATGCAGTGGAATCCGCATGGACATCCACCAGCATGCTGCTTCGGCGTGCCGCACTTTGACCTCCATTTCTATGGGGTCCCGGTTGCCGATGTCTCAAAGATCGGTCCTGGCGACACCGCGCCGCCTACCGCAGAGCGCCTCCCTGCCGGCTTTTTCTATCCGGGCGTCAAGGAATGCGTTCCTCAAATGGGCGTACACGCCGTACTGCCTGAACAGGTAGGTCCCGGGCACGTAATGACGGCGGACATGATCGCCGGGTTCTATCACGGGAAGATGCACTTTGTGGAGCCAATGATCACCCGCGCCTTCCTTATGAAGAAACAGAGCTTCAAGATGGATGTGCCCATGCCGAAAACCCTGGGCCGCGCCACAAGCTACCCCACCAAGTTCGAGGGAATCTACGACAATAAGAAACAGGCCTACTCGCTGGTATTCAGCGAGTTCAAGTCAATGCAGTGAAGCAACATCCGGCGAACCGTGTCACAGGCGAAGCCGGGGAACGTCATTTATATGGGCGGCAGTACGATCCGCCGCCCGTAATCTGAGGAGATTTTTGATGCGATCCGTGCAGAACATATTTCGCGCCGCCGGTATCTATGGTCTTATTGTCACGCTTCCGCAGTATTTTCGAATGGAAGCCAATGGAACGCATTTCCCGCCGGCGATTACGCATCCTGAGTACTACTTCGGCTTTATTGGCCTCATTGTGGTCTTTCAGCTGCTCTTTCTGGTTATCGGCCACGATCCCATGCACTACCGATCTCTGATGCCGCTATGCATGCTTGAGAAAATCGCTTATGCGGATCCCGCGTCGATCCTGTACTACCAGCACAAACTCGCTTTTCCCATGTTTATCGTCGGCGCAGTCGATTTAGTATGGGGTGTCCTGTTCCTGTGGGCATTCTACATTACCGGCCGCGTAACGATCAGCGCAAGCCGAAAGGCGCTTGTTAGCGCAACACCCCGAGAAACACGTATGGATCGTGCAACAACGCTTCATGAGCTCGGGCGAGAGTCGGTCAGAAATTAACCTGCGGGATTTGGCTTCATGAATTGTACAGCTGAAGTGTGATTTTGATCTCCCAAGGGGCGTTTTTGTTCGGGAATTGTTCACACCTACAGGAATATGGTCAAATCCTACAACCTTGTCTCTTTTCCAGGCGCTGGAAGTCGTGTAGAATCGATGACAGCGATGGAAAATCGCAAGGAGTTGGAAATGACGATGAAACGCCGTGAGTTTCTTAAGCAGTCTCTCGCAGTCGCGGGCGGCGCAATGCTGGCCGGCTGCATGGACAAAAAAACATTCGCCGCCGCTGCCGACGGCGCGCGCATAGTAGAAAAGGCCACGGCGGACCGGAGCGCCGGGTTCTACTTCCCGAACCGCGCCCCTTTGCAGCCGACGGCGTTTCAAAAGCTGCCCACCGGCGCAGTAACCCCCAAGGGCTGGATCCGCAAGCAGCTTCTTCTGCAGGCCGACGGCCTCAACGGGCGGCTGCCGGAAGCCTCGGATTTCCTCAAGTACGAGGGCAACGGATGGGTGGATGCAAACTCCACCAACGGCTGGGAGGAACTTCCCTACTGGCTGAAGGGCTTCGGCGACCTGGGCTATGTGCTGGGCGATCAGCGCGTTATCGCTCTCGCTACCAAGTGGATCAACGGCATTATCAGCAGCCAGCAGCCTGACGGATGGTTTGGGCCGAAGAACCTGCGGACTTCGCTTGACGGCGGCCCGGACATGTGGCCGCACATGCCTATTTTGAACGCGCTGCAGTCATTCTACGAATACTCAAACGACTCCCGCGTGCTGCCGTTCCTTACAAAATACTTCCAGTTCCAGACCAAGGTTACACCTAATCAGTTCAGCAAGAGCTGGGCCGGCCTGCGCTGGGGCGACAACATCGAGAGCATACAGTGGCTCTACAACCGCACCGGCGATGCCTGGCTTGTCGACCTTGTTAAGACGATCCACGATAATTCAGCCGACTACACGACCGGCATTCCAAACTGGCACAACGTAAACCTCTCGCAGGGTTTCCGCGAGCCGGCCGAGTACTGGCTGGTCTCCAAAGATGCCAAGCACCTCACGGCAACTTATCGCAACTACGACGAGTTTATGGGCAAGTACGGCCAGTTTGCCGGCGGCGGCTTCGCGGGAGACGAGAACGTGCGCCCCGCATACTTCGATCCCCGCCAGGGCTTTGAGACATGCGGCATCGTCGAGCTGATGCACTCGTTCGAGATACTCACCCGAATATCAGGCGATCCGGTATGGGCAGACCGCAACGAGTACATCGCATTCAATTCGCTGCCCGCCGCATTCGACCCGCAGCAAAAAGTCTGTCACTACATCACCTGCGCGAACTCCATCCAGCTGGACGACAGCGTGAAGGGAAACGATTTCGACAACCACTTCGCAATGCTGGCCCTCAAGCCCGGCATCCACGAGTATCGATGCTGCCCGCACAACTATGGAATGGGCTGGCCCTACTATACGCAGGAAATGTGGCTTGCGACCGCAGACAACGGTCTGTGCGCCAGCCTGTACGGAGAGTCCGAAGTGAAGGCGAAGGTCGGCGACGGCACTGTGGTAACCATCGCGCAGCAGACTGACTATCCGTTCAAAGACACCATCGACATGACGGTGACTTCGCCAAAGACGGTATCGTTCCCGCTCTATCTGCGTATCCCAGGCTGGTGCGCAAGCCCGACGATCAAGGTAAACGGCAAGGCCGTAGCCATAACCGGCGGCGCGCAGTCATACGTGATCGTCAATCGCGCCTGGAAGAGCGGCGATCGCATCAACATTCACTTGCCCATGACGGCAACCGTGCGCACCTGGGCGAAGAACAAAGATTCCGTGACCGTCGACCACGGCCCTATCAGCTACTCCCTGGCAATCGGCGAGAAGTGGACGAAGTACGACGGCACCGACGCATGGCCTTCATTCGCCGTGTATGCGACATCGCCCTGGAATTACGGCCTGGAAGTGGATAAAGCCAATCCATCACACTCGTTCGATATCATCCGTAAGGGCGGCAAACTGAACGACAATCCCTGGACACACGAGACATCGCCCATCGAGCTTCGCGCCAAAGCTCGCAAGATCCCGAACTGGCAGGCCGATGCCCACAGCGTCGTATCCGTGCTGCAGCAAAGCCCCGCGAAGACATCGGAAGCCTTGGAGACAATCACTCTCATCCCAATGGGAGCAGCGCGACTGCGAATTACGACATTCCCCACCGTAAGCACGGGCGCCGACGGCCACGAGTGGGAAGCGCCTCACGTCCCCGACGGCACGGTGACGGCTTCGCGAGAGAATGACGACGTCAACGCCCTGATCGACGGAATTGCGCCGGCAAGCTCGTACGACGTAGCAGTTCCCAGGTTTACCTGGTGGGATCATCGAGGCGGCAGCGAATGGGTACAGGTCGACTACAAGCAGGCAAAAGCCGTATCGACCGCATCGGTCTACTGGTTCGACGATACCGGCCACGGCGAGTGCCGCGTCCCCAAGTCCTGGAGACTGCTCTATAAGGATGGAGACACATTCAAGCCCGTGGAAACGTCGGATGTTTACGGGACCGCTCCGGACAAGTACAACACCGTGACATTCAAACCGGTAACGACGACGGCTCTCAAGATCGAAGTGCAGCTTCAGGATAATGTTTCAGGCGGCATTCTCGATTTGAAGACGGACAGGAAATAGACCTTTCCTTGGTGTCATAATAGAGGCGGAGTTTTGGCGCGGGCGACTGAACGGTTGGCCGCGCCTGCTCACGTTTGGACGAATTAGGACAGAGGGACAATGGCGAAGTACTGGCTTTTGAAGAGCGAAGAAACGTGTTACTCGATCGACGATCTCGCTCGCGACGGCAAAACGATGTGGGACGGCGTGCGCAACTATCAGGCTCGCAACTACATGCGCGACGACATGAAAGTCGGCGACAAGATCCTGTACTACCACTCCAACAGCGCGCTGACCGGCGTTGTGGGTGTCGCCGAGATCGCGCGTGATGCTTATGCGGACCACACCGCTCTCGATCCTGAGAACGATCACTTCGACCCGAAGTCCACGGCCGAGAACCCGATCTGGATGATGGTGGATGTCGGTTTCGTTTCCAAGTTCCCCCGCCCCGTCAGCCTTCAAGAGATCAAGGAAGCCATAGAACTTACGGGGATCATCGTGGCGCAAAAGGGCTCACGCCTCTCGGTACAGCCCGTGAGCGAAGAACACTTCCATGCGATGTGCCGCCTCGGCGGACTTGACGGGGAGTGAGTGCTAAGAATCCTCTCCCCCAAGCTCGTGAAACTCGCTTTTCCCCTCTCCGAAGCGGAAAGGGGTGTCCAAGGATCGCGGCCCAGACGACTCTATAATGAGATGAGCTTGTCATCCAAAGGCGATGCCCATTTAAGAATCGTCTGGCAAATGACCTTTGGACATCCCTTCCCGTTTCGGGGAGGGGAAAAGCGAGTTTCACGAGCTTGGGGGAGAGGCTTGCCACGGAGAGGCTTCTTATTCGCCCCTCGCCAAAACCAGTGCGTTTCGGGCGGCTTCTTCCAGGGCGGTGTCACGGCGCAGCAGGCCGCCGGTGTAGGTTGCGAGCGTATCGTTCGGGAGGCCGCGTTCGCGCTCGATAACGGTCATCGTTTCGCAGTGCGACAGACCAAGCGTCTGCATGCGGTCCAGCACCCATTTAGGAACAGGGAGGCCGCTGGAGTACGCGATGGCGTCGCGGACTTCTGTCGACTCCGCCTGCATCCAGAGCACGCAGCACCAGGTTTCCTCGTAGACAGCCCCTTGTCGCACGACGAGGCCGGTTTCGAGGCCGATCCAGAGGTCGGCTTCGATATCACGCCTGCGCGCTCCCGTCGCGCGATTGCGGGCTCCGGTTGCGATCTCTTCGTTCCAGGGGGTCTCCGGCACCTCGGAAGCCACCTTTACGCCTGTAACGCCGATAACGTGCCCATGAAATGCCGTGCGCATTGCGCGGGATACGGCTTCGATTTTGCGATCACTTAACGATCCGACAATCACTCTCATAGCGCTTTATCCTGCCCATCGCATTTTTCCTGCTAACATTATGGAACATACGTGCGCACATTGATACAAGGATGAGCTAAAGCGGATATACTTTGTCGTGCGCTCTCTCCTCATTGTGTTAACCATTCTTCTGGCGGCGGCTGCCATCGGCATCGGCTATCATTACGCCACGCATACGTCGCGCAGCGGCAGCACTATCGATGTCTTTACGGCATCTCAGCTCGATCCTTCCACACCTGATTACCAGAACGGCCTGAGGCTTGTGCAAATCGATCGCGTCTCTCAAAATGCGCTTCCATCCTCGGCCAACGATATCGTGGGAGTGAACACGCCATCAGGCGAATCCGCCGGACTCTTCTTCGAGCTTCCCGAAACCCCCACCCTGTCCGAAGAGGATATAAAATCCTGCGGCTTCCAGAGCGCCGTATGCGCGCAGCTTCTAACCGTCACGGGACATACCCCGAATGGCGATGCCATCGACCTGCCATGGCGACTACTATCGCCGTCATCACGCAAGATGGTATTCTGCCGCATTCCGGCCGGCTATCCGCCGGGAACCGCTTATATCGATGTGGACGCAAGCGATTGGAATCACCGGCATGCGCGCTGGAGAATTATTGGTCTACCCCATACGCTGCGCAAGACGGAACCGACGATACGGGCGAAGGTTGAGCAGGACGGCCTGCAGGTGGCGGGAGTCGCGGGCGTTGCCGCCAGGCCCGATCCCATCACAGGCCGTGATGTCAAAATGCTTCTCGTTAACCTCAATGTGCAGACTTCAAGCCATTCGCGACGCATCCTTTCATGTGAGACGACAGCCGTTGACGCGGAATGGACGCCTGCAGGCCGTTCCGAATACACGGCGGACACGATGCAGTCGACACCATATCTTGCATCGCATTATGACTTCGTGCGAACGGTAGAGACAGGCTGGCCGGGCAGCAACAGCTACGCGCATGTGGCCGGCAGGGTCGTCGCCTATGACGCCATCGATGAAGCGACGATGTTTCACGATGTCCATGTGGCCGTGGAAAAGCCGGATACGGGCGATGGTAGCGGCCCGGTCGGTCACCTTGTGGTAATGCGAGACCAGACCGTTATAACGCCAACCGGCGTGAAAGTCATGCTGCCGGCCCAGGATATACCGAACACCAGGGGACGCGGGATCACGTTTCAGCTCGCCTATTCGCAAAACTCGCAGGTGGTGCTTCAGGCGTCACCCCTCTATCACTGGCATGATCAACCCATCGACCGTGTCGTCGCCTACATGCAAACCCCGATCTCGGTAGTGGCTGAAACACCCGCAAGCATTCCCGGACGCACGGATGTCATGCTGGAGTGGCCTGGGGCTCCGGACAGCGCATTGCGCGACTTCCCCATCATATTCCGCCAGGAACTACAAACCGCTTCCTGTCCGTTCGATCTAACTCTGCCGGTGACAGCCAAGTACGAGGCAGAGGCGGGCACAGTGCGGCATCATGCCCTCTGACGGCTTCCAAAGTATAGAGATCCGATTCTGTAGTTCAGCATGCTTTCTCTAAAGTTGCTGCACAGAAAAAACGTTATTATCTAACTATCTCTCGAAAGTGTGTTATCGTACTAATAAGCCGTCGTGAGCGCAAAGTTTGCCGGTGGGAACGTTATTTGGGATGTAATTTGGTCCGTTACGAGTAGTCCTTGTCAATCACGGGTAACACTATCGTCGTGTCACAAGCGACTCGTTGACCATTGAAGCCCCATGTGACAATGGGCGCTCTGGGACCAAACTTACGGACAGATTTTGCCGGTAAACCGGCGTGCCGGTGCAGGTTTTTAAAGCGAGAGGTTATTACTACGCTCATGATTGTGGCAGAACATTCGTTGTTACACGAACCGATACCGCACACGGTAGCAGGATTCGGTCTTGAGGCTCGAAGGCCTCACGGCGCCTGGGTCTCGGCCTTTAACGGTCCGATACACTACTGGCGCGATCCCGAAACCCTGGAAGAGATTTACTGTGTAACGGCGCGCATTTCGCGTATGAAGGACCCGGTGACGCGCGAGTTATACTCGACAAATCTGATGTTCTACATGCGTCCGGAAGAGATGCACTCCGTTCACAATATCTATGACCTGGGACGCACCACTCCCTTTACACGCATACGCGGACCGCGCCAGAAGATACCGGATTGCGTCGAACGGCCAGGAGAGCTCTGGTACGATCCTAACCCTGAAGGCCTCATCATGGAAGATGTCCGGATGTCGCCTGTGATGCTTCCGACTGGGGAGCCTGGATTCTTTGTGACAGGCCAGGGGTATCGCGGCAAGCTTATGATGCCGGACGGCGTGAACTTCGTCCACGATGTGGGCGTTTACGGTGGGTATTTAGACCCGTCAGAGCGGCCGCGTGAGATTAACCTGAACTACCTCTTCGGAGGTCTTGAGTTCCGTGAACATCTTTCGCACAACCTGGAAGACAATTACCTGACGCAACTCGGGCCATCGCTATGGGCTAAGGGAATCGTTGGAAACGCTGTCGACGAGATCCATGTGGAGTCTTACAAGAACTCGGTTCTGTTGCCCTCGCCCGACAAGCGGACGACGTTGATCGGCGCGCGATCCATGAGCGAGACGAAGCTCCTTTACTACTTCGAAACTCATGATCCGAGCCGGCTCAGCGGGTTCCGTCTCGGCGGTTTTATCGACGGGCTTCCGCAGGCTGTCGGTCACGATTTGTGGGAGCGTGTGCATCGGGTCGGCCTGGGCAGCAACTTCCTGGAAGCGCCGGAACTTGGCGGCTATATCGGCATCATCCATGTCGTAATCGCCAAGAATGATCCGCGGTTTGCGGACACATATGATCCCGAATATCCGGAGATCGAAGAGGAGTATGAGGGTTGGTTTGTGTGGTTCGCCTTTAACGAACATGGCGATCCGGTGATACGCGCCTGCGTGAGGGCGCTCACTCCCGACGACAAGCCCAACATCTACCGTGGCGCCGGGGAGTTGTTCGACACAAAGCGCGTCGCGTTCCCGATCTCACTGTTCCGGGTTGGCGACGAGGTAAATGTGGGTTACGGATGGGGCGACCGCGCCCTCTTCTTATCCAGCTACGAATACGACACCGTTATCGAAAGCCTGAAGAGGGGCGCGGTCCACTAACCGCGCCTCTTACCCAGTGATGTCCGCGGAGTAGTAATCGCCGTGGCGGCTGATGCCGACCGGGGCATCGAAAAGCTCTGAGATTGTGGCCGATGTCAGCAAGTCAGCGGTCGGCCCATCTTGAAAGACCTTCCCCTCTTTTAACAGAACAACACGGCCGATCTCCGGCAGGATCTCGTCGATATGGTGCGTCACGAGCAGGATCGTCGTGCCCTGGCTCGCCAGCCGGCGCAGCGTCTCCAGGAAGCGCCGCGCCGCGGCGAGGTCCAGGCCGGTCGTAGGCTCGTCCAGAAGCAGCGCCTGCGGGTTTGACACCAGAGCTCGGGCAATGAGGATGCGGCGGGCTTCGCCGGTTGACATATGTTCCATCGGCTTTGCGGCAAGCTGAGACGCCTCCACGAGACGCAGCGCCTCATCGGCGCGATCGTGCATTTCCCCTGTCACGTGGTGGTTGCGAAACAGCCCCTGGCTGGAAAAGAAGCCTGAGAGAACAGCTTCACGCCCGGTAAGACTGGGATCGGACACGAAGGACTGATGCAGTTCCGACGAGATGATCCCCATGTGCGAACGAAGCTCGAAGACATCCCACCGTTCCCGTCCGAACACCGCTACAACAGGCTGCTCCCGCGCGAGCGGATAGTGCAGCCCGGCGATGAGCTTCATGAGGGACGATTTCCCGCTCCCATTCGGCCCAAGGATAGCGGTATGTTCTCCCCGGGCAATCTGCAGCGATTGTATGTCCAGGATACGCCGGTCACCGCGCAGCAATGCGGCGTTCCTGATATTGAGAAGCGGAGCGTGTTCGTCAATAGTGAAGTCTTGCATAGGCTTATTATCCCACGCTGAACAAGCTCGCGCGTGTTTCGGACCTGTATTGGATGGGGCTGATATGGGCGAACTTGCGGAAGCGGCGGCTGAAGTGGAAGGGATCGCAGAAGCCTACGCGTTCCCCGACTTCGGCGATGGAGAGGTCGGTTTCCACGAGCAGGCGCTGGGCTTCTTCAAGGCGAAGGCGGCGGACATAGTCCATGGGGGCCATTCCGGTCGCCTCTTTGAAGAGGACATGAAAGTGTGTCGGCGATAGTCCTGCGCGAGAGGCAAGGTCTTCGCGGCTCATCGGCGTACTGAGGTGCGACTGGATATAGCGCAGCACGGGAACAAGGCGAGTAGTGTGCCGGAAGAACTCTTCCGTTCTGGCTTGCAGCGGGGTATGGTCGCAAATCAAAGCGAGTATCTGGAAGCCGAGGCACTTGCGCCGGGCGATGGCGCCCAGCCCGTGGACCGCAGGGCCGTCGCCGGACAGCGAGGCCAGCTGCTCGCAAAGCGTTCCGATCTGATCGCCGCAGGCCGGTGAAACGGTCAGGGCCTGTGTCAGAAAAGACATCAGGGAAACGGAACCAAGCGCAGTGAACCGGACGTGAGCCCAGCGGCATACGGCGGTCTCCGTGAGCGTGTCGACACGGTGACGTATGCCGGGTGGAATCAGCAATCCTTCGCCAGAGCCGAGTTGAATAATAACGCCGTCCTCCTGCGTGTAAACACATCGCGTCTCCTGCCATTGGCACACCACGGCATAGGGCAGCGAGCGCCAGCCGGTGGTGTACTGTGTGGTGACATGCGAGACTCCTCCCTCGAACCACTCAAATCTCAATGACTCTTCAACAAGGCTGTCCAGGCTGGTACTCATAGGTTAAAAACGGAAATCGTACAAAACGACAGGGAAAGCGTCTTTACTGACATGGTTATTATGACGGCCCCGCGCCACAATCACCATGAACAGCAGTTGAATAGGAGCCAGCCGGCAGATGTCTCAACTTTCCTCGCCATTTATAGACCGTTGGATCGCCGCCGCAGTCGATCCGCAGCCAAGCCCGATCAAGGTAATTCAGGTCAAACAGCTCTGGGGGCATGTCAGCCATGGACGCTCATTCGAGGGCACTCCGCTTCGCTTCGGTGGAAAAACCTACGCTCGGGGACTGGGCACGCATGCCGATTCGGAGATACAGGTCCTCTCCACACTGCCGGTTCAACGGTTCAGGGCCTGGGTGGGCGTGGATAGAAACCCTGTGACGGTATTACATACAGGACGCCTCTGCCGCCTTGTGTTTTCGATCGAGACGAGCGGGCAGGCAGTATGGACAAGCTCCCCGCTGACGATCGAAGACGACCCGATTTTGGTGGATGTGCAGCTGACGAATGTCAACGAGTTCACGCTCAAAGTGGAGGCGCTGGACAACTGGTATCACTATGCCCACGCCGACTGGGGCGATGCCCAGGTTGATCTGGCCGGCCGACGCGCGATGTGGATCGGCGGCACTCTGGAGGATCAACACCTCCCCGTGCGGGATATCTTTTCGTTTCGCTACGGCGGGATCGACTCGGACCGTCTGCTTACGACCTGGGACCGCAAAGCGGAGGCGCAGTCGCTGGGTAACGGAGTGCTCCTCCACACGCGAACGTACCATGATCCGCATACGGGGCTCACATGCATCTATGAGCTAAAGGAGTTCGCCGGGCAAAATGCCGCCGAGTGGGTGCTGCGCTTCCGGAACGACGGTAACGCCTCCACTCCGATCCTCGAAGACGTTCTGCCCCTCCGCTTAGATTGGGCATGCCCCAGAGTGACGACGCTGCATCGATCGACAGGGTCTCATGGGCATATCGACGACTTTACCTATCGTGTCGACCCTGTCGAAGCCGAGACGGAATTTGCGATGGCGGCCGGGGGCGGAAGATCGTCCACCGACTGGCTCCCCTATTTCGCCCTGCATGGCGACGGCGGTGGCGTAACTGCCGCAATCGGCTGGAGTGGGCAATGGTCGGCGTCGGTACAGAGAGACGGCTTAGACCATATCCATCTCACCGCCGGAATGGAGCGCACGCGCCTGACACTCCACCCCGGCGAGGAGATCCGGACACCGAGTATCGCGCTGGTGTTCTGGGACGGCGAAGTTATCGACGGGCACAATGCGTTTCGGAGGTTTGTCATCGAGCACCATACTCCTCGCGCCGGCGGCGAGATCCAGACGCCCCCGATTACGGCGGGCAATTGGGGTGGGATGCGGACCGAGGATCATCTCAAGGCGATCGCGTCCATCAAGGACATTCATCCGCCCTATGACTACTACTGGATCGACGCGGGCTGGTTCGGCACAAAGGAGAGCTTTGCTGAGCTTGAGAGCTCAGGCACCTGGTACGGACAGGCGGGCAACTGGTCCCCCAACCCCGTCGCGCACCCGAACGGCATGCGGCCGATATCGGATGCCGTCCATGCGCTCGGTATGGGTTTCCTGCTCTGGTGCGAGCCGGAACGGGCAGTTCGCGGCACATCGCTGCCGGATGAGCATCCCGATTGGTTTCTGGGAAAGCCGGTGGAAGGGTATAACGCCCTGCTTGATCTTGGCAATCCAGAAGCGCGCTCCTGGCTGACGGAATTCCTATCAAGCTGGATCGAGGAGAACAACATCGACTGCCTGCGTCAGGATTTTAACTGCGAGCCGCTGCCCTTCTGGAAGCTGACCGATGCGGAAGACCGGCAGGGTATGTCTGAGATCGGACACATCACAGGGCTTTATGCCGTGTGGGATGAGCTTCGACGGCGGCACCCAAATCTGCTGATCGACAACTGCGCGAGTGGTGGACGCAGACTCGACCTTGAGTTAGCGGGCCGGAGCATTCCGCTGTGGCAGAGCGACTATCAATGCGTGCCGACCTGTGATCCGCTGGGATCGCAGATCCAGCATCTGGGGCTGTCGTACTGGCTGCCGCTGCATGGCACATCGGCGCATTTCAGGCCGGGGGACACATACAACTTCCGCAGCGCCCTTGGGGCGGCGATGAACTTCCCACCGCCGGGGCCAGTCAACGGCCGGGAAAATTATCCATGGGAATGGCACCGGCGAATGATGGAAGACTTCCGCCGCGCGCGTCCCCTCTTCTATGGCGACTACTATCCCCTGACCGCGTTCTCCACGACACGGGACACCTGGGCCGCTTACCAGATGCATCGCGGAGACCTGGGCAAAGGAATGGCCGTCGCATTCCGCCGCGAAGAAGCGCCCTTCGTCTCGGCCGATCTCAAGTTGAAGTCGCTGAACGCTTCCGCCAGGTACCGATGCGAGAATGCGGATACGGGCGATACGTGGGAGGTTCAGGGAGATCAACTGATGTCCGGCGGCCTGCGGGTTACGATAGAGCATACGCGCGAGAGTGTACTGGTGTTCTATGATGAGGTGAGGTGAGAATCCTCTTCCTCGGTCAAGCCTCTCCCTCAAGCGCTGTCGCGCTTCTTCCCTCCCCGGAACGGGAAGGGATGTCCAAAGGTCATTTGCCAGACGACTCTTAAATGGGCATAGCCTTTGAATGAAAGTCGTCAAATGTAAGAGTCGTCTGGTATTCGAAAATTGGACACCCCTTTCCGTTTCGGAGAGGGGTAAGCCGCGACAGCGGCGGGGGGAGAGGCTTGACCGAGGGAGAGGATTCCTATTCCCGCACCCACTCTTCGATGAGTGCGGCAGCGGATTTCGCCTGGATCTGCCCGACTCCCTGGCCTGCCCAGAGCGAGAGGAATTCAGCACGGCCAAGGCGGGCGGCGGTTTTTCGGATGTCTTGCGTGAGGGCGTTCTGGATGGGATACGGCGGAAGGTCTTGCTCAAAGGGGCGCATCTCGTCGATGAAGCGATTGCGCAGTCCGCGGGCGACCTTGCCGCTGAATACGCGTGTGAGCGTGGTATGATCGCCTCCGGCGGCGAGAAGCACCTCTTTATATGCGGCAGATATGCCGCACTCATCGGCAGCCAGGAACGCCGTCCCCATCTGGACGCCTGTCGCCCCTAAAGTGAGCGCAGCCCGGATACCGCGGGCGTCCATGATGCCACCGCTAGCGATCACCGGTATACGCACGGCATCCACCGTCTGCGGCACGAGAGACATCGTACCGACCAGCGAATCTTCAACACGGCCGAGGAATGTGGCGCGGTGCGAACCGGCCTCGCTGCCCTGAACGACGACGGCATCCACCCCTGCCTTCTCAAGCGCCGAAGCCTCCTCAACGGTCGTCGCGGTACCGAATACGATCGTCCCCGCGGATTTGACCCGCTGCATCCAGCGATCTTCCAATATCCCGAAGGTGAAACTGAACACGGCGGGACGCGCTTCGAGGACGGCCTCCATGGTGTCGTCGAAGGGAGGAGCATATTCCGCCGGCGCGGGCACCGTGTCGATGTCAAGTTCGTCGCGAATGCCCTGCATGGAGCGATGAGCCCGGTCGATCTGTACGATGTCCGGAACCGGATACTCGGGCAGGAGCAAGTTGACGCCGAAGGGCCGATCGGTCAGTGAACGAACCGCCTGAATCCCTGCGGAGATCTGCTGGGCAGAGAGGTAGCCGCCCGCAAAGAACCCAAGCCCACCGGCATTGGATACGGCAGAGACAAGAACCGGCGCGGTTGCTCCTCCGGCCATGGGCGCCTGGATGATCGGATACTCGGTTCCCAACATCTTCGTGAGAATGGTTTCGTTCCACATGATAGAGATATGCTACCCAGGGCGGCGCTATAATAGGCAAGAATGTAATTCAGGAGCTTCCACTTTCGGAGAATTATTGATGAACGCCTGGACACCCCTCACATCCCCGGACTATGGCGACGTCTGGGACCGCTTTCAACGTCAATTCCACTTCCGGCCGTCCTATCCTGCCGACGGACCAGGTATCCAGGAACCCATTCCCTCCGTGACGTTCGCTCTGTCGGTACCAGTAGACATAGACATATCTCATGATCCGTTTGCGTGTATTGTGGATCTGCACATAAAGGCCCATATGGCGTTTCAGCGCGTCACTCCTGTGGGGAAATCGATCATCGTCCTCAACTGGCAGCATGATGAATACATTTTCGATCCGCATGCCCCCTTCAATGTCGCAGACTGGCGTGAGTGGAAAACATGGGTCTACCCTGACGGCGATTACTACATTTTCCTGGCCGAAGACTTCAGCTACGGCACGTTCGGCCATCCCTGGGCCGACACAATCTGTGTTTGGGGACAGCCGCTGATCGATGCATTCGCGGCCGATCCACCATTACTCTTCGGGCGTGTTGTTCGGAGGGATGGATTTGCAGTAGATGAAATGTAACTATATCGTGTTCAAAGCTCCGGTATAGATCGATTTAACTTTAAAGAGAAATATTCGAGCCATGGATCTTTGATACAATATGGAGAGCGAGATTTATCAAACAAGCTATCTATAAGTTTCGTGATATAGAATTTTCAACCAAGCTTCCATATGGATGATTAGAAATCTCTGGACGAATTCGCTGAACAATTATTAATTACATGCATATAAGCTTTTTGGCCAATATTTTGCAGAGCATCTTGAGAGGATATTCTTCTTATGATAATAAATGGACCATATCCTAGAGTTTGTTCCCAATCACCATTGCAATAATATCTTATAACTTCAATTCTGTTATTCTTAAACGCGTACAAGGACCAATTTTCTCTCCCACTCAGGGTAGTCATCCGCATTTTGTTTTTTAATATATAAGTCATTGGAACAAGAAGCAGTAATATACATACAATCCAAATAAAAAATTTCTTCACTTCATCTCTCCAGTTCCGATTAATTTTCAACGGGAATGACTAAGCAAGGAAATTAATCACCTTCCCTTAATGATCAACGACAACCTTATAGATGCCATTGTCATGCATGAAGCTGATGTGGTGACCATCCGGCATCCAGCGATAGTGCGTAAACGCAAACTCCGGATCGGTGTAACCTGATTCACTGTGCAATTTGTGATCGTCACTTGTCATTGCTGGCTCCGGGATCTCGCTATGCATGATTGTCCGTGCCCCTTCCCCGTGCAGACCGCAAACCCATAGTGTATTCATCCCACGCGGATAGTAGTAATAATTCGCCTTGAAATACGCGAAGGCTCCTTTGTACATCCGGATTTTAGATGCCCATTTATATGACCGACAAGCGATTCGGGTTCCATCGGGAGACAAAACGACATCCATGATGTCGCCCGGATAGTTTGTGGGAAGTTCCCATGTATCGAGCTTATTCGATGACTGCGAGATCGAGCCAAGCGTCGTGCCGCCAAGCCACAACAGTGTGGCTCCATCGGGCAAAACGCCCAGCAACCTTATGTCGTCTTCAGGCGTGTCTATGCGTATCCGCTGAATTGTCTTATGCCTGCTTAGAGGCGAATAGGTCTCAATCTCAGAATGTACGTTCCATATGTTGGTGGCGACTGACGTGTCGCCGTCTCCCAGCCACACCAGATCCTTGCGCATATGATAGATGCGATACTTAATCTCACGTAAGTCTCCCATATGGATAAATTTACCGTTCGGAAAAACGGGGCTGGAAACATTTCGCAAATCAACATAAACATGTCTGCCATCCGTAGGCAGAACAGCCCAAATGCTGTCAGGACTAACGGATGCAGTGTCTTCGTCCTGATAGATTTTATCGTCGTAGTATTTGCCATCCTCAGCTTTCCTCTGAGCTATTTTCACGCTCCCGAGAGACGTTAAGCGGCTATCTTTAATGTCAAATCTGAATAACTTTGCATTGATTTGTGATGTCAATAGAGGGTAAATAATTACGTTCTCGCCAGCCCACTGATATGTTTCGACGCCTTCCGGGACATTTGCAATCAAGATCGCTGGATCGACTCTGACCGAACGGTTGCGATACCATGGATAAAGGAAGGGAACAGATGCGGCGGCTGCCACCAACAGGCAACCAATAATGTAGCGCTGGGGCTTGGAACGCGACGAATGTTGCACGTCTTTAGAATTTACAACGCTCATGTTAAAATCTCTTAAACTATATCAGCTCTTGTATCATTTATCCATCACTTTCAGCGCCGGCCAATATCCTATTCACAGCCGCAATAGTCCATGACAAGCCATTCTTTCGCAGAATGCAAATATCGCCTTGGTTTCGTATACCTCTGTAATTGGAGTAAAAATACACGAGAGCCACAGAATGTTCAATATCATAAACCGGCAACGAAAAATGAATATTGCAATCCTTTACCAGGGGTCCATGCTCGTCAATCCCAAAAGTAACGGGGAACTTAGATTTAATACGCGGAATTGCAACGCTTGCCTTATTACGCTCTAGAAGAGCTTCGCGCAGGAGGTTAAATTTGTCATCGTAAGGCGCATCCTGATGCAATTGCTTATTATACGTTCTGAACCTACTAAGTGAACCAATTTCTTCAGAAGAAACGGTTGTGTTTACAAATTTTATCGGAGTAGTTGTATTGGTTAAACTCATAACAGGAGGATTAGGGTCCACTCCAATCGGATCCAGAAAAGCTTTATACAATCCGATATCTTCCGGCGTTACCTTCCGAGTTGAATTTGAAGATGACGGAACGAGTTGTGCAGGTCTCTGCAGATCTTTGCAGCCTACCGAAATCAAGATTACTGCCACAAGAGCTATTACGGCATACAAGCTCGTAAATTTACCAGGTCGGATCATTTTATTGTCCTCAGTTCGCACTATACTTTTCAATCCAATATTGTACGGCATTTAGCGGTCACGGACTAAACACTCAGACGCTCCGTCCACGGTCAGCCCGCAGAATCGCAGGAGAAGGCATGTCCCCTGCTTGCAGGTTCGGCGTCACCTCATAGCTGGATCATACCTGACTGCCTGCTTAATGACACCGGCAAAAATTAATTGAGCACTGATAGAAATCGATGTTACAATTAATATGATGCTGCGGGCGCGGCAGAGGTAGATGAGCAGTGAGCACTTTCCATTCGTTCATAGACCTAGAATAGAGAGAAGGAAGTGCTAATGTCGGTTGTTATTGCCATTATCGTTATTGGGTTACTGATTGCGTTTGCTGCCTATCTCTGGCGAGAGCGAGCTCGGGTAGAGGCTGAGTTGAACGTATCGCGGAAGCTGCTGGCGGCTACGGAGCGGGCGGGCAGTATCGGGAATTGGGAGATCGATGTTGCGACTGGCAAGATCGTATGGTCGGATGAGATGTTTCGTGTGCTCCATCTGGACGCCGGCAGTGGAGCCCCTACCCTTGACGAGTGGATGAGGCAGTTCCATCCGAACGATCGTGATGCCTGTAAAGAGCGGTTTGCGCAGGCTATGGATAGCGGTTCGGCATTCACCCATGAAGCCCGTGTGCTGAACTCGAAGGGGATGTCGGTGTGGGCTCGTATCGCGGCTGAGTTTCAGCCGGCCGCTGAAGGACGCGCTGCTAAACTTGCCGGCACGGTCATAGATATCAGCCGGCATAAGGCTGCGGAAGAGCAAATTCAGGACTACCGTATAGTGTTCGATCTGCGACACCTGGAACAGTATGTGACAACTTCGGAAGCGTCTGCATTGATCGACGATCTGACGGGTATCAGCAACAGGCATATGCTTGTGGATGTCCTCGACAAGGAGATCAAGCGAGCCACGCGACATGAAACGACGCTGTCGTTGATCTTAGTCAGTCTTGAAACTTTTGAACAGCTCGATGAAGAGTATGGGCACCAGGCAAGCCTGCATCTGCTGCGTCAGCTGGCGGGGGCGCTGCAGCTTCAGGCGCGGGAAACGGATGTCGTGGCGCGATATGGCGGGCAGGGATTTGCGATCATTCTTCCTGTCACGGACAATGCGGGCGCGATGATCGCCGCGGACCGGATCCGAAAGTCTATCTCGGCATCGAACTGGCCGCTGCGAAGCGCTACGGCAAGCTTCGGGATTGTCGAACACAGCGCCGATACGACTGCCGTGGACCTGATTGCCCTGGCGCATGACGCACTGCTGAATTCACGGCGCAACGGCAAGAGCCTGGCGGCTGTCTCTGTCGAAAGTGGCAAAGCTAAGTAACGGACTTTAGAATCTCCCAATAAATAGAGCCTCTGCGCTTTGATTGTGCAGAGGCTCTATTTATTGGTTCGGCAATAGGTCAGAAATACGACCGATTCGCGATGGCAATCATTTGATCACACGGCATCTTTAGCCCGGCAATGGATTGACATCGAACTTGTAGATGAACCCGCTGTTACTTGAGCCGCCGATGTATGAAGCGCCGTAAAAGCTGCCATCGGATCCGCTCGCGAGCCCGGAATTGATTGGGGCATCAAACCCTGTCCCCAGGCTTCCGAGGGACTCCAGATTGGCGCCGTCAAAACGGAAGAAGTTGCCCGTGTAGTCGGAGCCATAGAGCTTATTATCCAGGCCAAGCAACAGGCCGGCAGCTGTTGATCCAACGGGGGCGCTGTCAAAGTCATAAACCGTAGAGACGGTTCCCGAAGGCGTTACCCGGAAAATAGAGCCGCCTGAGCCTCCGTAGATTGATGTGCCATAGAGATTGCCGTCGGCGCCAAATACAAGGCTATCCAGCGGCTGGTAATTTTGCGCAGCCGTAATCGCCCTTGTCCACACATGGCTGCCGGCGGGAGTGATCTTGAACAGCACTCCATGGCCGAAACCACCGAGCGAAGTCACTCCGTATAACCCGCCGTCCGGTCCCTGTACAACAGCCGAGTTCGGGTGCTGACCGTTCGTGCCCACGAAGGTGCGCAATACCGTGAGAAGGCCGGTGGTTGTCAGCTTGAAGACGATGCCTAAGTTTGTTGCGCCGCCCTGCGAGGTCGTGCCGTAGAGGTTGCCGTCGCTCCCTACTATCACCGGCGCTTGCGGATACTTGCCGTGCGTACCGTCGAACGCAAACACAAGAGACATATCGGCAGTTTGCGAACTGCCGGAGACGGTGAACTTGTAAACCGTTCCGAAGGCATTTGAGCCGCCTCCTGACGTAGTGCCGTAAAAGGCGCCATCAGGCGCTTGAACCAGGCCGCAGAGCGGGCTGGAACCAAAGCCGGCAATCTGACCAAAATTGTAAAGAATATTGTATGCGCCGCCGGCCGTAATCCGATAGATCGTGCCCATGCCGAAGAGGCCGCCATTGCTTGTCGTTCCATACCAGTTGCCGTCTTGGCCAAGCAAAAGGCGTCCCATCGGATTTGCGCCGTCGCGAAAACCTGTGTTCAGATCCTTTATCGTAAAGAACGAACCGGTGGTCGTTACATTGAAGATTGAGCCGTACGCCAACCTTGTTCCGTGCTGGGACGCGCCGTAAAGCAAGCCGTCGGCAGCCTGCATCAAAGGTCCGGGGTTGGCTCCGTCGATCGAGCTGGTAAAGCTGTATATCGAAGTTACCGAAGGAGATGCGCCGGGGGTGACTTTGAAAATATTGCCATATCCCGGTGTTCCGAATAGCGAAGTTCCATAAAGCATCCCATCCGCCGCGGCGACCAGCGTCGCATTCGGGTGGCTCGCCTCCGTGACGTTAAAGCTGTGCACGGTGCTAAAAACGCCCGATACGACCCTATATATCGTACCTAGACCATTTGCGCCGCCGGACGTCAGCGTGCCGTACAGGCTGCCGTCAGCCGCCAACACCAGTCCGTTATTTTGCGGGAAGTATCCGGTTGCGTTTGTTAACGGCTTCACCAATGTTAGTGCGCCAACTGTGGACACTTTGTAAATGCCGCCGTTGAAATTGCCGTTAACAGAATCAACGGCGCCATAGAGCAGCCCGTCGCCGGGATTAAAACATAGCTCGCTTGCAGGATTAGCCAGCGCGGAACTGAACGTCTTGATTACTTTCTCAGCACCGGCAAGCGTGAGCCTGTATGCCGTGCCGACACTATGTCCGCCGCCACTGTATGTAGTTCCGTAGAAGTTACCGTCACCGGCAACATATGTAAGTCCGGCATGAGGATGAGCGCCGTCGACAGCGCCTCCCTTAAAGCTATAGAGCACCGATTCCGTTCCGGCCTGGGTCAGTTTGAAAACGGTTCCGTTACCGTAGCTTCCCCCATCCTGCGTCGTTCCATAAATGTTGTTGTCCGGACCAATAACCAGAGCCCCATAGGGAAATGCGCCGTCGGCGGCTTTACTCCCAAATTCATAAACCGTCTGAAACTGCCCAGCCGGCGTGATCTTAAATATGGTTCCGTTTTTGTAAAACCCTCCGGCCGTCGTTGTCCCGTAAAATGTGCCATCCGCAGCCTGAACCATCTTCGTGTAGGGCTGTTCGCCGTCAGCAGTTGTGTTGAAATCATGCACGATACTGGCTGCAGCATGGGCAGGCGCTGCCGGCAGGAATGCGAAAAGACCGGCGCATAAGAGTAAGGAAACGGACGTCCATGGTCGCTGCCGGGTTGAAATTTGTGTTGAAGGCAAGTGCATTCTCCGCGCTCGTCATCATAGTACGAGCGGTTGTTGGTGGGTGGCGAGGCGCCTCAATCAAGCGCCGGCGATCTTTGCCGGCAGGAGTTGAACGCGTTGCCGATTGCTGAAAAACCGGACCCGATACAGCATGAGCCGGAAGCGGCCGAACGACCGCCGTATAAATTATTGCATTTGCCATGTTATAAATTGCACAAATAAAAAACCCCTGCGCTTTATGACGCAGGGGTTCCCCTATCGGGTTTTGATTGGTATGCCGAACTCTCCTAGTTGACTAGGATCGCCGGGCTGGTCGCTGTCAATGCTCCGTTTACCGTATCGGTGGCGGTGAACGTCTGGTTGCCCAGCGTCTTGAAGCGAATGCTCAGAGGCTTTGTGCCGTTGGTCAGCGTCAAGGTGGCGGGATACACTGCGAGCGGATCGGTGCTGGTGATCTGAAGCGTGCCGGTGTACCCCTTGGCGAGGTTGCCGTACGCATCCTTCACCGTCAATACGGGATAGATCGCCACGTTGTGCGTCGCCGTGGCGGGAGCGCTGATCAGGAGTTGTGAGGCTGCTGCCGCACTGACTACGATGCCGCTCTTTGCTCCTTTGATTGAGGCAGTCGTGGTGTCGGTTGCCGTGATCGTCTGGGAAGCAGCCGTCTTGAGCGTGACGGAGAATGTGCCCACGCCATTGGTAAGAGTGGCATCGGCGGGAAGGAGGGCCTGGGCGTCGGTGCTGGTGAGGTGCACTGTGCCGGTATAGGCGGTTGCTGTGTTACCGGAAGCGTCCATGGCGGTCACGGTTACCGTAAGCGCATCGCCGGCCGTTGCTGCGGACGGAGCGCTAACGACCAGCTTGCTGGCAATGACGCCCACGGTGATGGAGTTGGTAGTTACTGTCAGAGCGCCATTGGAAGTATCCGTGGCGGTGACGGTCTGGCTGCCTCCGGTCTTGAGCTTGACGCTGACTTGCTTTGTGCCGTTTGTGAGTGTAAAGTCGGCAGGCAGAGTGGCCTGCCCATCGGTGCTCGTGAAGTGGAGGGTTCCCGTGTAACCCTTTGCCACGTTCTCGTATTGATCCTTCGCCGTCACGGTGACGTAGAATGCTGCTCCGGAGTTGATCGAGCTCGGGGATGCGATTGTCAGGTGAGTGGCTGCAATGGCCGCAACATCGACTGCTGCTGTGCCTGTGATCGCGGTACGGATCGTGTCGCGAGCCCGAATGGTGACATGTGTCGCCGTCTTGAGTGTGGCGCTGAACGTGCCCGTTCCGTTGGTGAGAGTGGCATCGGCAGGCAGGATGGCATTGGGGTCGTCACTGGTGAAGTGAACGGTTCCGGTGTAGTACGCCGGGGTATTGCCGAGGCTGTTCTTGGCGGTGACGGTAAAGTTGAACGCGCTGCCAGCAGTTGCCGTGGACGGCGCGCTGACGACGAAGTTGGTGGTCGGCGAGACGGTGAATGTGCCGAGCGTCGCCGTGAGCGCCGGTGTGGTAACCGCGATGCTGCCCGTGGGTGTTGCAGCGGCCGGAACAGTGGCGGTGATGTGGGTATCGTCGACCACGGTAAAGGCTGCCGAAGCGCCGTTGATGGTCACGGCTGTTGCCGTTGCAAAGTTAGTGCCGGTAATGGCAATGGTATTGCCGGTTTCAGCGGTTGTTGGCGAGAAGCCGGTGATCGTGGGAATGTCGACGTCGAGTTGGAAGACGGTACCGCTGTTGTTCGCTCCACCCTGGTTCGCGGCTCCGTAGAAATTACCGTCAGGGCCATAGGCAAGACTGGCATAGATACTCGTGCCGAGGGCCGAGTTCACCGTGCCGAAGTAATCCAAATTCGCGCCGTCGAAACGGAATAGAGCTCCACTGATATCGCTGCCGTACAGCTTGTTATCCGGGCCGAGCAGAAGCGGAGCCTGTGGATAGGCGATAGTCGTTCCGTCAAAGCTATATACCGTCGTAACAGTTCCCGTTGGTGTAACCTGATATATGCCTCCGAAGCCGTTGAGGCATCCGCTATTTGCTGCTCCATACAGGTTGCCGTCGGAGCCGAACACGAGGGCGTCTTGAGGGTAGTAGGCTTGCGTGGCCGTGACCGCTTTGGTCCAAACTCCGCCTCCGGCCGTTGTGATCTTGAAGAGGACGCCGTAGCCCAGACCGCCATTGGGAGTTGTGCCGTATAACGCGCCGTCCGATCCCTGGATGAGAGCGGATGTGGGATATGCGCCGTTCGACCCGCCGAAGTTCCTCAATACTGTGATCACGCCCGCAGTTGTCAGCTTAAAGATAACCCCCTGCTCCGTTGGACCGCCATTTGCCGTCGTGCCGTACAGGTTGCCGTCACTGGCCAGCAACAGGGTGCACTTGGGGTAGTTGCCATGCGTATCGTCAAACGCATACACGGGCGACATTGTGGCCACCTGGGGGCTGCCGGAGACAGTGAACTTGTAGACAGTGCCATAGCCGATCGAGCCGCCTGAAGTCGCGGTTCCGTAGAATGTGCCGTCGGGCGCCTGGATGAGTCCGCCGAACGGATTGACGCCCACGCTTGCAATCTGCCCGAAGTTGTACAGGATTTTGTATTCGCCGGCGGCCGTAATCTCGAAGATCGTGCCCTGGCTGTATAGCCCGCCCGCAAATGTCGTTCCATACCAGTTGCCGTCCTGTCCAAGCAGGAGACGCCCGCGGGGCTGTGTGCCGTCATGAAATCCGGTATTCAAGTCCTTGACGGTGAAAAACGAGCCGGTAGTGGTGATGTTATAGATGGAACCGTAATTCAGCGCCCCACCCGACAAAGTAGCGCCGTAGAGCAAGCCGTTCGCAGCCTGCATGAGGGGGCCGGGATATGAGCCATCTCCCGATCCAGTGAAGCTATAAAGCTGGGTAACTACGGGAGAAGCGCCTGTGGTGACCTTGAAGATGTTGCCGGATCCTGCCGGGCCAAAATTCTGCGAGGTGCCGTAAAGCGCGCCGTCGGAGGCGACAAGGAGGGTTGAATTGGGATAGTAAGCTTCTGTCGAATCGAAGCTGTGTATGGTAGTGAAGACACCGGATACAATCCGATAAATCGTCCCATACCCGCCGTTCGTGCCGCCGTAAGTGAGAGTTCCATAGAGGTTGCCGTCGGCCGCCAGGACTATTCCGTTATTTTGCGGATAGTAGCCTGTGGCGCCGTTTAAGTTCTTGACCAATGTGAGCGCGCCGGCGGTAGATCCTTTGAAGATGCCTCCGTTACCGCCGCTGGTGCTATCGGCCGTTCCATAAAGAAGCCCATCGGAAGGGTTATAGCACAGGGTGCTTTCCGGATGGCCCACTGAGGAGCTAAATGACTTGATGACCTGCTCAGCGCCGGCAAGGGAAACCTTGAATATTGTGCCATAACCGGTTGCGCCGCCTGAGTACGTATCACCGTAGAGGTTGCCGTCGGCAGCCACATAGGTAAGGCCTGCATATGGATTTGCGCCGTCATTCGCCACAGATCCGAAATTGTATAGCACCGTTTCAGTGCCGTCCGGTGTCATTTTGAAAACGGTCCCTGTGCCGAAAGCGCCGCCCGCGATCGTCGTTCCATAGATGTTGCCGTCAGGACCGATCAGCAGTGAACCGTATGGAATGGCTCCATCGGGGTTATTTGCAAAGCTATGCAGCGTCTGAAACTCTCCCGCAGGCGTAATTTTGAAAATCGTGCCCGTGCTGTAGATGCCGCCGTTTTGAGTGGTTCCGTAAAATGTGCCGTCGGCAGCCTGAACCATCTTTGTATATGGCTGCGCTCCATCTGCGTAGGTATTGAAGTCGTGAACGAGGCTGGTCGTGGCCGCGCAAGCAGGCGCCGGTGGAATAAATGCCGCGGCGCCCAGTGCTGCAATCGAGAGAATGCCCGGCAGCATGCGCTGCCGGAAACTGTAGATTTTTTCGGGCAAAGTAGATCTCCCTGATCTTCAAAACGATGCGAAGCGCCGACTAAATTAGATTTGTGATGATATAATCACATACCTAAATATAATCTGTAGCATTCGCAATAAATAGTATATAAAAGGAAAACCGGTCTCGATACAACATGAGCCGGACTGTGGCTGAGTGTCATCACTGTGAGTGAACGAATTGCCAGCCATGGAAGGGCGCAGATGCCTGCCATAGTACGTCAAAGGCAAGCGGTTCTTCCGACGCCAAGCGGATTTTCTGGGGGCAACATGGCGTTCCGGGCATCCTAAAATGCTCGACAAACAGTCTTACGAAACCACCACTCCGTTACCGTGCTAGATAGTACTATGGCTTTGCGTCCGCAGTCCATATCAGAAAATGATACATTTTGGACCGATTCAGCGGCTTCGGTCAGAGACGCCACGCAGCTAATGCAGGACACATTACGACAGGGAAAATTAAATGCAAAAAAGCCCTCGCGCTTTGCAGCGCGAGGGCGGAGAGTTCACCCCAATATGAATATTGGGAGCGAAGAATGTCTTTGCCTTAGTTGACGGTAATTGCGCCGGTGGTGACGGTAAGACCAGCATCCGCCGTGTCCGTGACGGTGATCGTCTGTGTGCCGGGTGTCTTGAGCTTCACAGGCAACTGCTTCGCGCCCCCTGTCAGCACAACGTCAGCGGGAAGAACGGCCAGCGGATCGGTGCTGGTGAAGTGGATGGTTCCCGTGTAACCCTTCACAACATTCTCGTACTGATCCTTCGCCGAGACGACCACGTAGTAGCCGCTGCCTGCCGTCATGGTCGATGGAGCGGAGATGGTGAGATGATTGGCAACATCCGAGGTGACGGTGACATGGGTTGTTCCGGTGATGCTGGAAGTGGCCGTGTCTCGCGCTCGAATGGTGATGTATCCAGCAAACTTAAGCGTTGTGCTGAAGGTTCCCACTCCGTTGATGAGCATGGCATCGGCAGGCAGGACGGCATTGGGATCGTTGCTGGTGAAGTGGACCGTGCCGGTGTAGCCGGGGAAGGTATTGCCGAACTGGTCCTGAGCTGTGACGGTGACGTTGAAGGGAGCGCCGGCCGTTGCCGTTGTGGGCGCGCTCACAACCAGGATGGTGGCGGCGGGAATGCCGGCATCGAGCCTGAAGGCTGTTCCACGGGCAAAGTTGTCTCCGTCCTGGCTGGTGAGGCCATAGAATTTGCCGTCCAATCCCAATGCAAAACCTGAGGTAATATTCGTGCCGAAGGTTGGATTGAGCATGCCAAGGATATCGACGCTGCTGCCGTCAAAACTGAACTCATGACCGGCGTAGTCGGCGCCGTAGAGTTTGTTGTCGGGGGAGAGCAGGAGCGGAGCGTAAGCGCCGGAGAGATTTGTGCCGTCAAAGCTGAAGGCGGTTGTAATTGTGCCGGACGGGGTCACTTTGAAGATACCGCCGGCGCCATTAGCAGCTCCGGCCGATGCCGTGCCGTACAGGTTGCCGTCTGCGCCAAAGACCAGATCGGACTGAGGCACATAGCCCTGCGCCGCAGTGAGACCTTTGGTCCATACTCCCGCGCCCGTCGTGGTGATCTTGTAGACTACGCCGTAGCCCAGCCCACCTGTAGATGTCGTCCCGTACAGTCCACCATCCGGTCCCTGTACCAGAGCAGCCATGGGAGTTCGCCCGTTGGATCCTACGAAGCTCCGCAGTGTGGTGATCACACCGGCAGTCGTCAACTTGAAAATCGTACCGAAGTTGTTTGATCCGCCGCCCAGCGTGGTGCCATAAATGTTGCCGTCGCTGCCGAGGATCAGGCCTGCGCCAGGATCGGAGCCATGGATGTTGTCAAATGCATACACCCGTATCGGCGTTACAGTTTGCGCATTGCCGGACAGGGTGAACTTATAGACAGAGCCATAGCTATTGACCGAGCCGCCGAAGCCCGCCGCGCCGTAGAATGTGCCGTCGGGGGTCTGAATCAAACCGCCAACGGGATTGGCCCCAACAAGTTCGTTCTCTTTGAAGCTGTACAGGATATTGTAATCGCCTGCGGACGTAATCTGATAAATCGTTCCGTTGTTATAGCGCCCACCCCTACTGGTTGTTCCATACCAATTGCCATCCTTGCCAAGCAGAAGGCGCCCGTCCGGAAATGTTCCGTCATGGAAGCTTGTGTTCAGATCCTGAATGGTAAAGAGAGAGCCGCTTGTGGTGAGGTTAAAGATGGAACCCAGCCCTTGCTCCCCACCCGCTCTGGCAGCGCCGTACAGCAAGCCGTTGGAGGCCTGCATAAGAGCTCCGGGAGCTGCGCCGTCGCCTGTGCCGGTAAACACATAAATCGCCTTGGCGGCAGGATTCGCGCCGGGGACGAACTTATAAACGCTGCCGTAGCCGCCGGGGCCGTTCTTGCACGTGCCGTAGAACGCGCCGTCCGTTCCCTGGATCATGGTGGACTCGGGATAGAAGCCTACCGTTCCTTCAAAGTCGTAAACCTTGCTGAATACGCCGGTGGACGACACCTTGAAGATCGATCCGCCGGTGTTCTGCGCTCCACTGGTTGTGGTTCCGTACATATTTCCATCGGCGGCCAGAACAAGGCCGCTGTAGGAAGGGAAGTATCCGGTGTCGCCGGTCAAGCCCTTGACGAAAGTAAGAACGCCGGAAGTGGAGATTTTAAAGACAGCGCCGGTCAGCGTATTGTTGAAGAAATTAGCTGTGCCGTAGAGCAGCCCATCTGCGGGATTAAGGCAAAGTGTTGCCAGAGGCCCGCCGAGTGACGTGCTGAGTGACTTGATTACCTTTTCCGAGCCGGCCAGGGAGACCCGATAGACAGTCCCGCTCCCGGTAAGGCCGCCCATGAATGTCGTGCCGTACAGATTTCCGTCGGCGGGGTTGTATGTAAGCCCACCAAATGGATTCCGGCCGTCATTGGGGACTGATCCGAAGCTGTACACAACGCTTTCGACTCCTGAAGTCGTGTATTTGAATACCGTTCCGGCGCCATGAGTTCCGCCAATGCCGGTCACTCCATAGATGTTGCCGTCAGGTCCAATCAGGAGAGAGCCAAAGGGGCCGTCGCCATCGCCGGAGTACTGTCCGAAGCTATAAACGGTCTGGAACTGTCCGCCAGGAGTGATCTTGAAAATCGTTCCCTGATTTAGAACACCGCCATGAACTGTAGTTCCGTAGATGGCGCCGTCGGGCATTTGAACCATCTGCGTATATGGCTGCGTCCCATCGGCAATCGAGCCGAAGGAGTGAACGAGTGTTGTGGTTGCCGCCACAGCTGACGGCGCCGGCAGCGATGCCGCTACACCGAGCACAGCGGTTAAGAAGATGGCCGGCATAATTCGGTGTCGGATTTGGTTGTGTTTTTCAGACAAGATATGATCTCCCTGCTCGCCATCGTCGCGAGAGCGATGTGTCTCAGTAATCGAGTGAACACACTCTTACGCCGGTGAAGTTCAGTAAGTGCGCCCACTTGTTTGTGAACGCGTCATAAAAATGCCTCTGCGCGTTGCGGCGCAGAGGCGATTGAGAGTCCGCCAATATTAGTTGACGGTAATTGTGCCGGTGGTGACAGTAAGGCCGGCATCCGCCGTGTCCGTGACGGTGATCGTCTGTGTGCCACGAGTCTTGAGCTTCACAGGCAGCTGCTTCGCCCCACCTGTCAGCACTAAGTCCGCGGGAAGAACAGCCAGCGGATCGGTGCTGGTGAAGTGGATAGTTCCCGTGTAACCCTTCACAACATTCTCGTACTGATCCTTAGCGGAGACGACCACATAGTATCCGTTGCCCGCTGTCACGGTCGACGGAGCGGAGATGGTCAGGTGATTGGCAACATCCGAAGTCACGGTGACATGGGTTGTTCCGGTGATGCTGGAAGTGGCCGTGTCGCGCGCTCGAAGGGTGATGTATGCTCCCAATTTAAGTGTTGTGCTGAATGTCCCCACTCCGTTGGTGAGAGTGACATCGGCGGGCAGGACGGCATTGGGATCGTTGCTGGTGAAGTGGACCGTGCCGGTGTAGCCGGGGAAGGTATTGCCGAACTGGTCCTGAGCTGTGACGGTGACGTTGAAGGGAGCGCCGGCGGTTGCCGTTGTGGGCGCGCTCACAACCAGGGTGCTGATGCCGGGAATACCGACGTCGAGCTTGTAGACGGTGCCTCCGCGATTTGTGCCGCCGTATGGGGAGACACCGTAAAGGCCGCCGTCCGGTCCGTTTACCAGGCCGTCGAAAACGTCGAAGAGGATTGATTCATCAAGTGTGCCCAGCACCTCCGTGTTTGTGCCGTCAAAACGGAACACGTTACCGTAGATATCGACACTGTACAACTTGTTATCCGGCGCAAGCAGAAGATCCGCCTGGGGGTTTAACAAAGGCGATCCGTCAAAGCTTACGACCGTGGTGGCAACACCTGTAGGAGTCACCTTAAAGATACCGCCCTTATTACCGCCGCAGCCGAATGTCGACGTTCCATAGAGGTTTCCGTCAGCGCCGAAAACAAGAGGCTGATAGGGCTGGTAATGCTGGGCTGCAGTAAACGGCGTGACCCAGACTCCGGCTCCGGAGGGCATGATCTTGAAGGCGACGCCTTCTCCAAAGCCGCCACTGTTGGTCATACCATAAAGGCCGCCATCCGGGCCTTGAACGAGACGGGATCCGGGATTTTGTCCATTGGAGCCCACGAAATTACGCAATACGGTAATCACGCCTGAGGTGGTAAGGCGGTAGATGACTCCTTTGAAGTTGGAGCCTCCGGTCTGAGCCATGCCATACAAGTTGCCGTCCATGCCTACAATCGGAGGCGCGTTCGGGGTGGCGCCATGGACAGTATCGAAAATATACAGCGGCAGCACAGAAGGCGACGTCGAATTCTCGAATATCTTGAACTTGAAGATGGATCCGCGGTCATCGGCCGAAGCGCCGAAAATGCAAGCGCCATAGAACGTGCCGTCCGCAGCCTGAACCAGTCCCTCACTTGGGAAGTAACCGGCGGGATCGTCTCGGCTGAACATGTGGAGAAGCTGATAGGTGCCGTCAGCTAAAATCCGGTAGAGGGTTCCGTCTTCATAGATTCCGCCCGATGCTGTCGTTCCATACCAGTTGCCGTCTCTTCCAAGCAGCAGATGTCCGGTAGGCTCATTACCATCGTGGAAACCTGTGTTCAGATCCTTGACAGTAAAGAACGAACCTGTCGTGGTGATGTTGAAGATCGAGCCGAAATCGGCCAAGCCTCCAGCCCTCGCAGCGCCATAGATCAAGCCGTTGGAGGCCTGCATGAGGGCCCCAGGCGTCTTGCCGTCGCCGGACCCGGTAAAGTTGTAGAGGGTTGTAAAAGAAGGCGAACCGCCAAGCGTGAGTTTGAAAAGCGTGCCCCAGCCATTGGTGCCGCCGTTCTCCGTGGTTCCATACAGCGCGCCATCCGAACCGTATATCACTCCGCCGTTCGGGTTATAGCCATCGGAAGGCTGGAATTCATAGATCTTACTGAAGACGCCTTTGGAAATCTTGTAGATCGTTCCGGTGTTGCCATAACCGCCCTGGTAAAGAGCGCCATACAAGTTACCATCCGCGCCGAGGGTAATACCGTTCTTATTTGGAAGAGTGCCGGTATCGTTGCTCAAATTTTTGACTATCGATAAAGCGCCGGAGGTAGAGAGCTTGAATATCTGCCCGGTAGAAGTGTTGTTCAACAGATCGGCCGTACCGTACAGTTGACCGTCGGCGGGGTTGTAGCACAGAGGGCTGTTCGGATTGCCGACAGTTGTGCTGAAGGACTTGATGACGGTCTCGACTCCTGCCATCGTCACCTTGAACGCTGCCCCCTGGTTGTTCCCGCCACCATAATATGTAACACCGTATAGGCAGTCGTCGGCAGGGTTATATGTCACGCCGGCAGTCGGACGGTAGGCGTCATTGGGATGAGTTTCAAAGCTGTAGAGAACCGATTCCACACCCGCCGGAGTAACTTTGAAAATGCCGCCGCCGGAGCCGGTCTGGCCGCCGACCTCAGCGCCTCCATAAATGTTTCCGTCAGCGCCGATGGCCAGCGCGCCGGCCGGCTCGACGACATCATGAATCTTTCCCCCGAAGTTATATACCGTCTGATACTGCCCGGCCGGGGTAATCTTGAATACGGTGCCTCCGCCATTAGAGCCGCCAAAACGCGTCGTTCCGTAGAGGGTGCCGTCCGATGCCTGAACCATCCTTGTAACCGGAATAGTGCCGTCGCCCGTAGAACTAAAGTTGTGTAAGACGCTGGCCGTCAGAGCTTGAGCGGGCGGTGCGGCCCACAGCGTCGCAAGACCCAATGCCGCAAAGGAAAGAACTCCCGGCAGTGCGGCCTGCCGTAGCGGAATGCGTTTTTCTAACAAATTGTGATCTCCTGCTCGCCGTCATAGTACGAGCGGTACTGCATAAATTGCGTTAATGCCTCTTCGCGCCCGCGAAAACAACCCACGGGCCAGCCATAGATGTCAGACACTTCCAATAAAAGCCGGACTCGATAGAATATGAGCCGGAATGCGGATGAGCAGCGTCACGAGAGAAATCGTGGTGTCAGCTATAACCATAAGGGGAGTGCTTGGATCGTTTGTGCCGTGACATCTATAAGCAAGAGCCGTGCCAGTGTTGCTGTCAACCAACATAGCACATTATTGCATGTTACCGTAGCGAGGCTGTGTATTTCCATTAATAGAAGGTTAACAGAAAGTATATTTTGGAGGCTGCGGGTTCGAACGGGATTGAATGCCGGCTCCCCTCCCCTTTAAGACCCAGTGGTGGCTGGGGAAGGGAGCCGGCGATACAGATCTGCTTGTTTAGTTGATCGTAATCGACGGACTGGTCGCCGTCAATGCTCCGTTCACCGTATCGGTGGCGGTGAACGTCTGGTTGCCCAGCGTCTTGAAGCGAATGCTCAGCGGCTTTGTGCCGTTGGTCAGCGTCAAGGTGGCGGGATACACCGCGAGCGGATCGGTGCTGGTGATTTGAAGCGTGCCGGTGTAACCCTTGGCGAGGTTGCCGTACGCGTCCTTCACCGTCAGTACCGGATAGATCGCCACGTTGTGCGTCGCCGTAGCGGGAGCGCTGATCAGAAGTTGTGAGGCTGCTGCCGCACTGACCACGATACCGCTCTTTGCTCCTTTGATCGAGGCGGTCACGGTATCGGTTGCGGTAATCGTCTGGGAAGCCGCCGTCTTGAGTGTGACGGAGAATGTGCCCACACCATTGGTGAGAGTGGCATCGGCGGGAAGGACAGCCTGGGCATCGGTGCTGGTGATGTGGACGATACCACTGTAGCTGGTGGCTGTGTTACCGGAAGCGTCCATGGCGGTCACGGTTACCGTCAGCGGACCGCCGGCCGTTGCTGCGGCCGGAGCGGTAACGACCAGCTTGCTGGCAATGACGCCAACTGTGATCGGGTTAGTAGTTACCGTGAGAGCGCCATTGGAAGTATCCGTGACAGTAACAGTTTGAGCGCCAGGCGCCTTGAGTTTGACGATATATTGCTTACTGCCGCCGGTGAGAACGGTGTCGGCCGGCAGAGTGGCCTGGGCATCCGTGCTGGTAAAGTGAAGGGCGCCGGTGTAACCCTTTACGACGTTCTCATATTGATCCTTCGCCGTCACGGTGACGTAGAATGCGGTGCCGGCGTTGCTCGAACTCGGCGATGTGATCAAAAGATGAGTGGCGGGCGCCGACGAGACGTCGACACCTGCCGTTCCGGTGATCGTCGATGTTGCGATGTCACGGGCGCGGATCGTAACATGTGTGCCGGTTTTAAACGTGGCGCTGAACGTGCCCGTGCCGTTGGCCAATGATGCATCCGCAGGCAGTATCGCGGTTGGATCATCACTGGAGAAATGAACAGCGCCTGTGTATGTTGTGTTAGTGAGGCCGTTCTGGTCGTGAGCCGAAACGGTAAGGGTAAAAGCTGTTCCGGCTATAGCCGTTGCGGGAGCAGCGATCGCGAGAGTTGTGACGGGGCCTACTAAGGTGAACGTTCCCCTGGCTGCGGTGACACCGGATGCGGTTACAGCAATGTTTCCCGACAATGCCGCTCCCGCTGGGACCGTGACATTGATATATGTATCATCAACAATTGTGAATGCGGCCGGCGCGCCGTTAACGGTTACTGCGGAGGCAGTTGTGAAGTTACTCCCCGTTATCGACACGGTTTGACCTGCTGCAGCCGCAGCCGGCGAGAATCCGCTGATGCCGGGAAAGTTGGTGTTGAGCTTAAATATGGTTCCGCCGTTGGCAGCGCCGCCGACAGTCGCCACGCCGTAAAAGTTACCGTCCGACCCATTGGCAAGTCCACGGACGACGGTTGTGCCAAGCGCGGTTGTGAGCGCTCCGAGCGATTGATAATTCGTTCCGTCAAAGCGGAACAGGTTACCAGTGTAGTCGCTGCCGTAAAGCTTATTGTCTGGTCCAAGCAGAAGCGGAGCATACGCATTGGAGCCGTTAGCGCCATTGAAGCTGAATACGGTAGTGACCGCTCCTGCCGGAGTTACCCGGAAGATGCCGCCCTGTCCATTCGCGCATCCCCAATGAGCAGTGCCGTACAGGTTACCGTCGGCGCCGAACACAAGTCCTTCCTGTGGGAAATACCCCTGAGCGGCTGTAACCGCCTTGGTCCAAACAGTGGCTCCGGCAGTCGTCATTTTGAAAATGACGCCACAGTTCACCCCGCCAAGCGATGTCGTGCCATAGAGTGCGCCATCCGGTCCCTGAACCAGCGCGCCGGTGGGGTTTGCTCCGTTAGTCCCGGCGAAAGTGCGCAGGACGGTTAGAACACCTGCGGGCGTCAGCTTGAAAACAACACCATCGTCATTAGCTCCTCCGTTATATGTCGTGCCATATAAGTTGCCGTCGCTACCCAACAGAAGTGATGCATCCGGCACAGCGCCATGCGTTTTATCAAATGTATAGAGGGGCGAGACTGTTGCCACCTGCGGGTTTCCGGACACGGTGAACTTGAATATGACTCCGCCAAATGTCGAGTTTAAGGATGTTGATCCGTAAAATGTGCCGTCCGGCGCCTGGATTAGACCGGCTGTCGGGGCATATCCTAAAATGTCATTGTGGAAGTTGAAGTTATACAGGATTTTGCATGTGCCATCCGGCAGGATCGTAAAGATCGTCCCATTATCAAAGAGCCCGCCACGCATTGTCGTGCCGTACCAGTTGCCGTCCTGACCAAGCAAAAGCCTTCCGTTTGGCGATGTGCCGTCCTGGAAGCCTGCGGCAAGGTCCTTAATCAGGAAAAACGAGCCATTCGTGGTTATGTTGAAAATCGAACCGAAGCTCGGGGCTCCCCCCGAAAAACTCCCACCATATAACAGACCATTGGAGGCTTGCATAAGCTCGCCGGGTATCGCGCCGTCTGCGCTGCCTGTAAATGTATAAATGGGAGTTACAACAGGCGACACTCCGAGCTTGAATTTGAAAATCGTGCCCGCGCCGACCAGGCCGCCGCCCGTAGCCGTGCCATAGAGCGCCCCATCCGAGGCGGCAACCATTGTCGCAATCGGGTACTTCCCTGCCGCCTCATCAAAACTGTAGACAGTGCTGAAAGCTCCTGAGGTAATCTTATAGATCGTTCCAAAGTCGTTCGCTCCGCCATGTTCAAGCGCGCCGTAAAGGCTCCCATCTGCCGCTGCGACCATGCCGTTTTGGAAAGGATATGTTCCGGTGGCCGGCGTGAGATTCTGGACCGTAGTCAACACACCCGCCGTGGATATCTTGAAGATGCTGCCGTAACCGCTGGTCGAAGTGTCGGTCGTTCCATAGAGCAGCCCATCGGCGGGATTGAGGCAGAGCCCGCTCTCCGGATTTGATGCTGAACTATCAAACGATTTAATCACTTGTTCAGCGCCTGCAAGTGAGATTTTAAATACTGTACCGTTGCCGGAAGCGCCGCCGGAGTAAGTATTGCCATAGAAATTGCCGTCGGCCGCAACATAGGTAAGCCCGGCGACCGGCCGTGAACCATCATCCGCAACAGATCCGAAGCTGTATAGTGTCGAGAGCGCGCCGCCGGGCGTCAGCTTGTAAACAGTTCCGGCCTGATGCGATCCCCCACCCTGTGTCGTTCCATAGATGTTGCCATCGGGGCCAATCAACAGGTTTCCGCTTGGTCCAAGGCCGTCATCGGGAGTGTCGCCCCATTGATGAATTGTCTGGAATTGTCCTGCGGGCGTAATCTTAAAGATGGTGCCCTGATAGTGAGCGCCTCCCTGCAAGGTCGTGCCATAGAATGTGCCATCGGGCATCTGAACCATCTTCATTTGCGGCCGGAAACCATCGCCGGTTGAATGAAAGTCGTGAAACAGACTGATCGTCTGCGCATGAACAGGCGCTGACGGCACTAGCGCCGTAATTCCTAAGAACGCGAAGGAGAGAGAGGCCGGCAACAGGCGCCGGTGTATCGAATTCAATTTCTTTGACAAGTGAGATCTCCATGATCATCGAAAGACGTTGAAGTTTGCGCAATTCTGACTAGCAATTATGATTTTAGAAACAAGACTTCTTTATCATTTTATCGCAGTCAAAGCTATAAACGTGTGAATTGCGATTTGGTTTCGATGTCATGTCGATGAGGGTTTGTAGGTGAACGAGGTCACATAGATCGGATACTTCGGCGCGATTCTTGACGCCTCGTTTTTGAGTGAGACACGTGTCGTGACAATAAGTTGCAAAAAAGATGAGGATCTTGCAGAGGCTCGGGAGAGCGCAGCATACGCCCTCCCGAGAGAGTCGCCGGAGAGGCCGGGACGGGGAAATTGTCAGTTGATCAAAGGCCGCGCTTCAACGCCGTCTGCAGTGATGACGACAGGGAGGATATTTCCGGCGTCGTCGAAGTACATGCGGTCGATGCAGGTAACGCGGTGGTTGCCGTCGGTCTCGTCGATGGGGCGGCGGTGGTAGCAGATATACCATTCATCAGTTCCGGGAATGTTGGCGACCGAATGGTGGCCGGAACCGTTTCCGATGGCGGGATCGCTGCTCAGGACGAGTGTTCCGGCTTCGAACGGTCCGAAAGGCGATGATGAACGGGCGTATGCGACACGGTAGCTGGCATCGGTCCAGTTGCCTTCGGACCACATGAAGTAATAGGTCCCCTGGCGTTTTATCATGAAGGAGCCTTCGACGAAGCCCGGCGGGGTGATCTCAAGGAACTCGCCTTCAACCGAGATCATATCTGCGCCGAGACGAACCACAACGGCGTGACGCCAGCCGCCGTAATAGAGGTAAGACTGGCCATCGTCGTCGATGTACGCGTGGGCATCGATCGGCTGTGCGCCGTGATGGTATTCCTTGATGAGCGGTCCGCCGAGGGCATCGACAAACGGCCCTTCGGGCCGGTCCGCCACGGCAACCCCTATTCCCGCTCCGTCACCGGCCGAGAAGTAGATGTAGTAGCGGCCGTCCTTCTCCGCCACAGAGGGCGCCCAGGCGGCGCGGTTCGTGCTCCATGGGACATCGGCAAAATCGAGGATTCGGCCGCCGTTTACCCAGTCCGTCAGGTCGTCGGACGACCACACTTCAAAGAACGTCTGCTCACCGTAGGGAGCGGAGTATGTGGGATAGATATAGTAGCGGCCGTTGAATATGTGCAGTTCTGGGTCGGCATACCATCCGGGAAATACGGGATTGCCGCTCTTGGCGGCAGCATGTTGCATAGAGGAAGAAAGTTCGTTGGTCATGGGAGTATTATACTTGAGCGCAGGGAACGTCAGGAATGCGATCGGAGCCAGGAACGAAGCCACTCTTCTACCGAGGGTGATTCGAGAACAAATGTCTGCGACCAGGTTACTCTTGCAGACAGATTGTACAGATTTGGATCAGATCGAATAATAGGTCCATCGGGCTGTTTAACATCGATACATAAGCGTATTCCGGAGCCGAGATCGCAGATGGGAACTACTCCGACCGGCCAATAGTAATCGGGTTCATATGGAGGCGATGACACTCTGAAGAGCACGTAAATGTCTTCCATGCACAGTCTATCTTCATCGATATAGCCGCCATCTAACCCAAATACACCTGGGCCGAAGCCGCCGTTGCTGAAGTTCAGATAGAGATCGCGAAGAACCTGAGGAATAGCGAAACCGATCTTTGCCTCTGCGCTCTCGACGGTCTCGATGGAGGCGGGCGGCATAAGATTGCCGGCATAATTCGGGTGCAATTCGTAGAATTTGCGGATTTCTTCGATGAGCTCTGTCATGAATCTTGCTTTCAGTCCAGGTTAGGTAGTGGGTTACTCCGCCAGCCAGGCCGGCAGTGGGCGTTCAATTTCTTGTTCAAGTACGACAGTGGTTCCGCTATTTCCTGTGAGCAAGTAGAGGCGGTCGATCGTCTCAAGCATCATTTTCAGGCCATGCCCCAGGGTGGCTTTCGTGCTGTACCCGCGTGACAGCGCGGCGCGGGGCAGGTCTTCGACGGGGATACCGGAGCCGGTATCCTGGACGCGGACTTGAACGACGCCGGCGGCGCTCACAGACACGAGCGCGGTGCCGTATCCGCCGCCGTGGACGATCGCGTTCATCCCTGCCTCGCTAACGGCGGTTACGAGGTCGATGATCCGTTCCTCGGAATGTTTTGCCTGCCGGGCAGCTTCGCGGACTCCCCGGCGAAGCTCGCTAAGGCCCATTTCCCTCGTTAGTACGGTGGATGACTTTATGATCTCCAGGTAGGCAGGAAGGCGCTGAGCGCTGTCGCACAGAATGAGCTTGCCTTCCGTAACGCTTGAGAGCATGTCGCCCAGGAGCCTTTGCTGCTGGGTAAGCAGTGTCTGGCGGGCAAGTTCAAGCTCCCGATGTTCCGTAATATCGGTATGCGCGCCAACCCACTCGCGGACGGTTCCGTCTTCTTCCTGAACGGCAACAGCGCGGATGGCGAAAGTTCTGTAGACGCCGTCATAGCGGCGAAGGCGATGCTCGAAAACGAATGGAGCAACGGCGGTTACGGCATTCGTCCAGGCAATGATGGTAGGCTGGATGTCGTCGGGATGGATAGCATTGGCCCAGCCGAGCCCCTGCACTTCCTCCTGGGTCTGCCCTGTAAATGCGGACCATTGCCGGTTGTCCCCTCGCATCTCTCCAGCTGCGGTATTCGTCCACACGATCTGCGAGGTGGCGTCGACGAGAGAGCGATAGCGCCGTTCGCTCTGCCGGAGGCTGTCCTCGGCAATTTTGCGCTCGGTGACATCCTGCGCCGTTCCAATGAGACGGACGACTGCGCCGCCGGCATCGCGCGTGGGTTTTCCGGTGATATGAAACCACCGGATCGCTCCGCCGTCAGATACGATTCGAATGTCGACGCCGTATGGTTCTCCGCGCCAGGCTCGATGGACGGTGTGGTCATACGCCGTAAGGTCGTCCGGATGGATCTTGGCCAATACGAGGTCACGGTCGGGAACGGGTTGATTGGGATCGTAACCGAAGAGATGAAACATCTCTTCGGACCATGTCAGTCCGGCGGATGTGGATTCCCAGCTTCCGATATGCGCAACCCGCTGCGCCTCCGAAAGTCTGGCCTCGCTTTCGCGGAGTTTCTTTTCGACCACAACCTGCTCTGTAATGTCCCGCACAAAGACGGTCACCCCCACCACCGCTTCCGCAACCCAAACGGGGTAGTAGGACACCAGCATGTGACGCTCGATGCCGGAGATGGCGTCCGGGGATCTGGAGAACACTACATCGACGGCGGCTTTGCCGTGCAGGGCGCCTTCTACCAGGTCCCGGCGTGACGGCCAGCGTTCAGGCCCAAGAACTTCCTCGGCGGTTACTCCCATGTGAGCCGCTGCGGACCGGCCGTTCATCTCCGCGATGCGCTCATTCACACGAACGAACTTAAGGTCGGAGTCCAGGAAGGCGAACCCCACGGATCCCTGCGAGCTGATTGCCTCAAGGAGGCCGAGTGCCGCATCCAGGTGTGTGTACTGTTGTACTGTCAGTCCCTTGAGTTCCAACGTCGTCCTTAACCTCGCAAAGCGACATGTTCCGTCGTAAGGATAGGCGCGGCAGCGCACCCATCAACGATTGTTTATACCATCTAAAACCCGGAGCGGACACCGGCTCGCGCAAGTGTAAGGCTTCGAGTGTACCCAGTAAGGCTGCCTATTGGAAACTCTTCATAATCAGTAAAATTCGCAGGTGAACCTTCAAACAGGGGATGAGATTACAGTAGATCGTCCTGCGGAGGGGCGGAAAGCCGTTTGAACACAGGATGTTCCGTATGCTAAAATTGTTACCGCAGTGTTTCCCGGCATAGGACCTTTTAGGCGAACAACGGCATAATGTGAAATATATCAGACCGGCGGCCGAGTAAATACCTATAATTCGTTGTCTATTTCGCAGATGTGGCGTACAATCATAACTGGCAAAACACCATTCCTTATGCCATTGGAGCATTTCGTAATGGAATGCCGTCCATGTTGATTCGATAAGCGCAACCTACGCCTTGGAGTTTTGATGCGAGTCTTATGCGCCGACGATCAAGAGATACATCGAGTAGTCGTCAGACAGCACCTTAGAAGAACCGATCTCAACGTCGATCTGGTTGAAACAAGGACTTACGCCGAAACGCTTTCGGCCATTGCGAGTCAGCCGTTTGACTGCGTCCTGCTGGATTATCGACTGGGTGACGGCAACGGCCTGGATCTGCTGCAGAACATCCGCGCACAAGGCATCAACGTACCGGTCATCGTATTGACTGGCACCGGAAACGAGCGCATCGCCGTCGAGTTCATGAAGGCGGGCGCAAGCGATTACCTCCCCAAAACTGATCTTTCTCCCCTGTTGCTGAGTCGCGCCATTTTGTCTGCCATCAATGTACAGCGAGCCGACGTGGCTCTGCAGGCGCAGCATAGAGCCGAAGGGCGCGCAGATCTGCTGGCTTCGCAGGCGCTTGAGCTTCAGGAAAGCCGGCACCTGCTGGCATCTTCGATCAGCGTTATTACCGAAGGATATGTTCTGCAGGATTCTTCGGGCGCCGTTATCATAAGCAATAAAAGCGCCGAGGAAATTCTGGGAGCCCCTGCCGGCAATTTACTTGGGCGCGACGACTTTGACGGCCGGCGCTTCATTAACGAAGACTACTCAGAAATCCCCATCGAACGCCGGCCTTCCATATTGGCGTTGACGACCGGCGAAACGCAAGCGCCCCGTATTCTTGGGATCGTATCGCCCGGCGGTGACACAAAGTGGCTCTCGATGGGCGCAGCGCCGCTGCTGCGTCCGGATGAGCCGGCTCCGTATGCGGTGGTTGCCACCTTCACCGATGTGACCGCGCAGCGCAGGGCAGAGGCAGAGAACCAGCAGGCGCAGGCGGATCTTCGGCTGCGAGACCGCGCTATCGAAGCTGCCGGCGACAGCATCTTAATCTGCGATCCGCTTCAGCACGACTGTCCGGTCATCTATTGCAATCCTGCATTCACGGCTATGACCGGCTACGGGCTTGAAGAGGTTATCGGGCATAACTGCCGTTTCCTCCAAGGCCCCGGTACCGACAGAACGCAGGTAGAGCGCCTTCGGAACAGCCTTGCTGAAATGTCTGCGGTGCAGGTCGTCTTGAAGAACTATCGGAAAGATGGCTCGGAGTTCTGGAATGAGGTGGCGATCAGTCCGGTGCGCGATCAAGATGGCCGCGTGACGCACTTCATCGGAGTCCTGGCCGATGTTACGGAGCGTATCGCTGCGGACGAGCGCCGTGAGCAGGCCCTTCGCGAGGCTCAGGAGCAGGCTGACCGCGATCCGCTTACGAACCTATTGAATCATCGCGCTTTCCAAAAGCGCTTGAAGGATGAAACGATCCGCGCGCAAAGCGATGGCTCGGTGTTTGCAGTCATCATGGCGGATTTGGACAACTTTAAGCTCTTCAATGATGCTTACGGCCATGCGACCGGCGACAACGTGATTCGGGTCGTCGCAGAACGGATTGAGGCGATTTGCAGCCCGCCGTGCATCGCGGCCCGTTTCGGCGGTGACGAGTTCGCGGTCATAATTCCTAACGTAGACGGCGCGAAATCATGGGAGATCGAAAAGCGCCTGCAGAAAGGCCTGGACGGTATCTATTACCGTCCAAGCAACCAGGAGAACATTCCGGTCAGCATATCCCTCGGCGCGGCGCTGTTCCCTCAAGGCGATCTGGACAATCACGAAATTCTGCGTCAGGCGAATGACCGGCTGCATTGGGCAAAGACAGGAGGAGGCGGCAACGCCGAGGCGCACCGGGTGCGTTCATATGCAAACAAGCATGTGAAGGGATTTTCCATGCTGGATGCCCTTGTAACGGCCGTTGACAACAAGGATCAGTATACGCGCAACCATTCGGAAGACGTTATGACCTACTGCCTGATGATCGGCCGTGAGTTCGGAATGGACGATAAGACGCTCGAGACCATATCCGTGGCGGCCCTGCTGCATGACGTCGGCAAGATCGGGGTGCCCGATGCAATCCTTCGCAAACCGGGCAAACTAACGGAAGAAGAATTCGATGCGATAAAGCAGCATCCACAGATGGGGGCGATTATTGTTTCGGCCGTACCGGGGCTTGAAGAGACGCTGGACTCCGTGCGGCACCATCACGAGCGCTGGGACGGCGCCGGATATCCATTCGGACTGCGCGGTGAGGAAACCCCTCTGATGGCGCGTCTCATGGCTGTGGCGGACGCGTTTTCAGCGATGACGACGGACCGGCCTTACCGCCAGGGCATGCCCAAGGAGAAAGCGCTGTCTATCCTTACGGCTGGCGCCGGCGAACAGTGGTGCCCAACATGTGTGGCAGCGTTCAAGACTGCGATAGCGACACACCACCCCTCTCCCAGATCCTGGGGGCGGCAGACTACGGAGACGGAGAGGGTTCCGTAGCCGCTAAATAACGAGATAAAAGGCATTGCGCGGATCGCAGGCTCGCTCACAGTCAATTTTGAACGTTTATTGAGTACTAGAACTCCCGATTTATGGGAGCGCGCCCACAGTGCGTTTTATTTCTCGCGGCGCAGCTTTCTGGATAGTCGCGCTTTCGACGATCCAAGTTTGTGGTATGCGAACCTTGCAAACCGCCGGATCTTCTGTATGGGATGGCGGCGGCGGCGCGGTCTCGCCGTAGGCGCCCAGTCCAACAAACGCTTCGCCTTTTCCAGGCTCATCAATTTTTGCTGATAGTCGCCGCTGATGGTAAAAGTCTGGAAACCGTCTCGGAACTCCAGGGCCTTTAGCAGGGCATCGGCGGTGTCCTGTGCGGTTGTCATAATCGTGGGTTCACCGCGATATGTCTTTGCCAGCCAGTCAGCCTCCGGCACGGGAAGGCAAAGCCGCAGCGCGTTCACGCTCATCCCCCATGCCTGGCATGCGCTTTGACACACATCTTCACCTAAACGTTTGGTTAAACCATATATGTGATCGGAATCGGCCGGCGTATCATCGTTGATGCCGGCACGCCTGATGCCGGTGTCGTGGTAGACCGACATGCTGCTCGTGTACACCATGTGCTTTATGCCGGCCGAATGAGCAGCAAACAAGGCCAGGTGAACGCCCTTGATATTCACATCGAAAGCATCGACACGCGATTCCAGTGTCGCCCAGTCATCCCAACCAATGCGCCTGTGACTTCCCATAGCCATGTACAGAACGGCGTCCATGCCGCCTACTGCAGCCGACAACGCTTCGAAATCGCATACGCTGCCGGGGATATATTCTATTCCCTCACACGCCGGGGCCAACAAATCGAAACCCCTCACGGTGTGGCGCGAGATCAGGTATGGCAGGACAAGGCTACCGACATGCCCGGAACCGCCGATCACAAGCAGGTTCACTGAGAAAGATCTCCGAGTTGCGTGGATTTATAAAATGAAGAGGCAAGCATCACCGCGCCTGCAGTTCTCCGATCACCTGCGTATTTCCTGCAAACGACGGCAGTTCTTAGCGGATAGCGAGAGGGCAAGAGCAGACGAGCAAGAACGGAGGCCTGCTCCCATTTCCTTTATACGCTCTAAGATTTTACGCGCCGATTAACAATCTCATTATTTTTATGATATGATGATAACAAAATGCCGCCTGGAGCACATAAAATGCCTCGAATATTGCGCAATCAAAATAATTCAGCTTTTACTCTTATTGAGCTACTCGTAGTTATAGCAATCATAGCGATCCTCGCCGCGATCCTCTTCCCTGTGTTTGCAAAAGTGCGAGAGAAAGCGCGGCAGATCAGTTGCACTTCCAACATGAAGCAGCTTGGTCTGGCGTTGATGCAGTATAACCAGGACAACGACGAGATGTATCCAAGCGGTGTGAACGGCCGCTCACCCTACTGGACGCGATCGATCGGCTGGGCGGGACAACTCTATCCATATGTGAAGAGTACGGCTGTTTTCTCGTGCCCCGACGATTCCCACCGCCCCGCAGTAGCAGGCAGCTACACCGTATCCTATGGTATCTGTCTCGCGGCAACCGACTACAGTCTATCCGGCTTCAACTCGCCGCCGATGACAGTGCTGCTGAACGAGGTTACGGGTGTCGACGCCGACGTCACCAAGCCGTGGGACGGCGTCAATGGCGACAACAAATCGCCGGCCACGGATGGCAACAGCGCCGGCTACAATGGGATCGGCCAGTTCGCCACGGGAGTGCCTTCTGGATCCGATTCTCCAATCGGAACCGGCAACGGCAATTTTCAGGCTTTGACCGGCCGCCACACCGACGGCGCCGTTTATCTACTTGCCGACGGGCACGCAAAGTGGCTCCGTCCCAAATCTGTATCCACGGGCGGTACGGCCGGAAACTCCACGGACTGCAATACCTTTACGAGCGGCGCCACAGACGGCGTGGCCGCCGGCACGGAATGCTCCGCTCCGGGCTTCGCAGCGACATACAGCAGCCGGTAACCTCCTAAATATGCAAGCGCGCACAGCGAGGAACCTCGCTGTGCGCGCTTGCCTCAATAAGCCTTCTCTCCGCTCAATTGCGCAACAGTTCTATTATACGAAGGTCGACGACTCTAAAACCGGGCTCTATCTACGGTCTGCGGTCACATCGGATACGACGGCAATCACGCGCTAACATCGTTCACTTTCCTATCATACCGCCTTCTCCACCCCGGTATACTGACGGCCATGACTAATCGTGTGTTGTTGTCCTGGAGCTCGGGTAAGGATTCGGCGTGGGCGCTGCATGCGCTTCGCCGGACGGAAGATGTGGAAGTCGTCGGATTATTGACGACGACAAACCAGGAGTTTAACCGTGTGGCGATGCATGCGGTACGGCAGGAATTGCTGGAACGACAGGCGGCGGCAACAGGGCTGCCGCTGCTGATTGCGCCGCTGCCGTGGCCCTGTTCGAATTCGGACTATGAGCGCATCATGGAAAAAGCGCTTTCGGAAGCGAGTGAGCGCTTTGCGATGACGCATGTGGCATTCGGGGATCTGTTCCTGGAGGACATTCGCGCCTACCGGGAAGCGAAGCTCGCCGGAACTGGTCTCGCTCCCCTCTTCCCGATCTGGGGGCAACCGACAGACGAGCTTGCAACCGAGATGGTGGAAAGCGGTCTGCGCGCCATCCTGACGTGTGTCGATCCCCGCCGCCTGGATGCATCGTTTGCGGGGAGGGGGTTCGATTATTCACTGCTGAATGACCTGCCGGAGGATGTCGATCCCTGCGGCGAGAACGGCGAGTTTCACACATTCGCCGTTGCAGGGCCGATGTTTACGGAGCCGATTGCCGTTAACCACGGCGAAGTCGTGGAACGGGACGGCTTTGTGTTCGCGGACTTGTTGGGTTAGGAATCCTCTCCCCCGGCCGCTACCCACCAGTGGGCTTGTAATAGTCGGAAAGGGGTGTCCAAAAATCGCAGCCCAGGCGACTCTTATATGGGCGTAGCCTTCAATCCAAAGCTGGCCAAATGAAAGAGTCGTCTGGCTTATGATCCTTGGACATCCCTGTGGGAGCAGGCCTCCGTGCCTGTCTCATTCGGGGAGGGAAGAAGCGCGACAGCGCTTGAGGGAGAGGCTTATTTCCTGAGCAATCCATTGATCTCAGGATATGAGATTGCGCCGTCAAGCATTTGGGTGTATGTTCCTTTGTCGCGCAGCTCTTCGGCAATCCGGCGCACAACTCCGAGGGCTGCTCGGGTTGGGCCGCCGCCTATGCTTACTCGGGCCACGCCCAGGCTTTCCAGTTCGGCTACGCCGGGCGATCCCGCCATTGCCAGGATATTGAGCGGCCCTCCTACGGATTTGACCAGCCGTTCGATGATCGCGGCATCTATGACGAATGGGACGAAGAAGCAGTCGGCCCCTGCTTCGAAGTAGGCTTTGGCGCGCTCGACGGCAACCGAGATTTGTGTTTCTGTGTCGAGGCCTGGAAGATGGAAGATGTCGGTGCGGGCGTTGATGACAATCGGGACGCCGGTCGGTTCACCGAGTGCGCGGATCGCCTTGATCCGCTCGACCTGCAAGTCAATCTCGCTCAGCTCGCCTTGAGTCTCAGCGGCGTCCTCAAGATTGATTCCGACTGCGCCGGCTTCAATGACACCGCGCACGGTTTCCACGACACCGTCCACTGAATCGCCTCCGTATCCGGCCTCGATATCGGCGGTGACAGGAATGTTCACTGTCTGAGCAATACGACGCGTCATAAAGAGCATCTCGTCCTGCGGCATTACCTGACCGTCCGGGTAGCCCAGCGTAAACGCTACCCCGGCGCTGCTGGTGGCGACGCTCGGGAAACCGGCGTCTTCGAATATTCGCGCCGAGGCGGCGTCTCCGGCATTGGGAAGCACGAGAATGTGTGTCCCATGGTGCAATTCGCGAAATATACGCGCTCGTTCGCGCTGTGTTTCAGGCATCGTTGTCCTATCTCCTGTCGTGTCCGGAATTACCGCTGGGGCGGCAAAGTGCCCACAGCGACCATAAACCGATTCCATGTATTGATCGTGTTGATGGTGGTGAGAAGCCCAAGATACTGCACTTCATTATAGTGCTGTCGCACTCGCTCGTACAGGTCGTCGCTAACCCCACCCTGCGAGATCAGCGTGACGGCTTCGGTCAGTTCAAATGCAACACTCTCCGCATCGTCAAACAGCGGAGACTCACGCCAGACGGCAATCATATGCATCCGGTCTTCGCTGACACCCAATTTGCGGGCTACCTGCACGTGCATATCCAGACAGAATACGCAGCCATTGATTTGCGAGGCTCGTATCTTGAGCATCTCACACAGACCGGCATCAAGGCCGGCGTCCGCATTGGTCTTGCCAAGTTCCCGCACCGCCTCAAAGGTCTTCGGCGCAACCGTCTTCATATCCAGCCGCTGTACATGCTTCATGGTCGTTCCTCCATTTCCCGCAACATTCATCTACGAATGCCGCGTTGGCTTTGAAAGTAGATGCTCGTGATTGTACTCCCCAAAATGGATTGACAACAGGCCCATTTACAAGCAGAATGACGATACCATTTTGATATTGGAGGCCGATGTGGCAAAGCGCGCAGCCGGAGCCATTCTGACGGGACTGCGGGTTGACCGATCCCTGCCGGTTCCCCTGCACCGACAGCTGTATGAGGAGCTGCGGCGGTCCATTATGTCCCGCATTCTGCTGCCGGGCATGCGCCTTCCATCGACGCGAGTGCTGGCTGCTGAGATGGGCGTTTCACGGCGCACTGTGGTGGATGCCTTCCTGCAGCTCTATGCAGAGGGTTACGTAAACGGCCGCATCGGCGCAGGCACATATGTCGCGGCGACGATCCCGGATACTGCCGGCTTCTCCGCCGCAGGACCGCTTCAGGACCTCACTGAATTCGATAGGCCGGCGTTGTCGCAACGGTTTCGCGAACAGTGGTCGTATTCATCGGTCGCGCTATCGCATAGATTGAGTGTAGAAACCGAAAGCGGGGCATTCGTGTTCGGGCTTCCGGCGATGGATCATTTCCCCATCGACCTTTGGGCCCGCATGACCGGCAAGGCCGCGCATGCTCTGCCTGGGCTTGGAAGCGGTTACCAGAATCCGGCGGGTTATGGCCCATTGCGGGAAGCCGTTGCGTCCTATTTGTCCATGGCTCGCGGCGTTCGCTGCAGCGCGGACAGGATCATTATCGTCAACGGTTCGCAGCAGGCCATTTCGCTGGTGGCGCACATCCTGCTCAATCCGGGCGACGCGGTCTGGATGGAAGAACCGGGATATTTCGGCGCGAAGGGGGCGCTTCTCGGCGCAGGAGCAAAGCTTATTCCCGTGCCTGTAGATGGCGAAGGAATCGACGTCGCCGAAGGGCTCTTGCGATGCCCGGATGCTCGAATGGCATTTGTGACACCCTCTCACCAGATGCCGCTTGGCGTGACGATGAGCCTGCCACGCCGGGTCGCTCTGCTCGAATGGGCAGCGCAGACAAAAGCATGGGTGATTGAGGACGACTATGACAGTGAATACCGTTATGCCAGCAGGCCGCTTGCGGCCTTGCAAGGCCTGGACAGGCATAATCGCGTGATCTACGTGGGCACGTTCAGCAAAGTGTTGTTCCCCTCGCTAAGGCTTGGCTATATTGCCGTGCCGGAGGCGCTTATGAACGCCATCATTCCGGCAAGGATTTTCCTGGATGCATATTCGCCGCTTTTGGAGCAGGTGGCGCTTGCCGAGTTTATGGAAAGCGGACACTTCGAACGCCACATCCGGCGCATGCGGGCGCTCTATCTGGAGCGGCAGGGAGTACTGGTAGATTCAGCGCTGCGGGATCTACAAGGTCTGCTCGAAGTATCGGAGGCGGAAGGCGGCATGCATCTTGCGGGATGGCTGCCGGAAGGAGTCAGCGATGAGCGCGCCGCAAAGGCCGCGGCGCTGGCGGGAGTCAGGACGCTGCCCCTCTCTTACAGTTGTCTGGAGCCCCTAAAGCGATCCGCTCTCATGCTTGGGTACGCCGCCGTGCCGCCCAGCGAGATCGTCGAAGGCGTACGGCGGCTGCGGAATGTTTTAATCTCGTTATAGCGGCGGCGCGGGGGCGCTTGTGCCGACGCGCGGTTTTATCATCTGGAGCAGAGGCATGGACTTCGCGTTGGAGAGCGGGAACTGCCAGGATACGCCGCTCTCGATGAAGCCGAAGCCTTTATAGAATGCGATCGGATCCGGGTTGTAAGCGGCCGTCCAGAGCGTGATATCATCTTTATCGCCGAGCCAGACGAGAGCATCCTGCATAAGCGCTTTACCTATGCCCTTGCCCTGGTACTCGGGCAGCACGTACACTGCGCCGATATGACCGCCGTTATCATCGCAGTAGGCCACGCAGTTCGCGACCGTTCTTGGGCCGTCTTTAGCAACCCAAACACGGCGCATTTTAGGGGAGCGCAGCCATGTCCTGACGAGGGCGATCGTGTCGTTCATCTCGCCAAACCGCTCCTGCAGGTCGTTTACCGTAATATCGAGTGCAGAGTTCGAGTATGTATGCAGCCGCGTCTCGACGAGCACTCCGGCAATGGCTTCGGCATCGTCTTCATGGGCTATCTGAACTGTAATTGGAAGCGTTGTCATCATATGTGACCGTCCTTTGAAATCCTTGCGCCTGCCGGGGCACTTCCGCCCCGGCGGCTGTTCGTATAAATCAGTTCGAGATGGATCGCCACACATCCTCGCGATCCGAGAGATTTATTTTTGGTCCTACAAAATATTCACAGCCCTTGCGGCGAGCAAGGCGATTACTACCAGAGAGATCAAGGATTGGACCATCATCATGATCTTTGCCCAACGAGAGAGAACGGCGGTGTCCGTTGGGGACAGGGCCGTACTGGTGTTGAATGCCAGGAACAGATAATCGATGAATTGGGGCGACCAGTTCTGTTCGCCCAGCTCAGCGCGCTTATCATCGTCAAGGGACATCTGCGGAAACAGGAATGCGCCGTCCGTGTGGGCCACACGCATTGCCCGCTGATGCGGCCCGCCGGCATCGATGCGCCAGTACCAGGATGCGAATACGATTACGTTTGTGAACCATAACGCGCCCGCCGATTCCAGCAAACGGACCGGCGCTTCCTTGTGCGACGGCAGCGCGTGAATCAGAAGCGCTATGGATCCGATCATGAAAATCGTGAAGAGAGCGGATTGAATATGACCAAGCACAGCGGTCATTACAAAGTTGCACTGCCTCATTGCCATCCATGATGCAGCCTGCAGGACAAATACGATAGCGAGCAGGATCCAGTGCGGCCCGATGGCGAGATAGGAAGGAAGCGCCGCATATAGTCCCCCTACCGCCAGAGCCCCAAGCAATGCCGGCCACTTCGGCTCGTGCCCCACAATATGCTGTTCGTTCGCTTCAGTGGTTGTCACGGCATCACTTTCCCCAGGTTGCGAACAATGCCACAGCCGCTGCGGACATCACCGCCGTGGCGAGCCAGCCGAAGAACTTCTGTCTCATGTTCAACGTAAATTGGCCCATTACACGCTCATTCTGGGCCATCAGCATCATTAACACCATAATGGGAACAGCTACCACCCCATTGATTACGGCTGACCAGAATAGCGCCTTAATGGGGTTTACATGCAGGATGTTCATGCTCAGTCCCAGAAGCGTTGCGACAGCGATTACTCCATAAAACGGCTTGGCGCGCTTCGGGGAGCGGTTAAGTCCCACCTTCCAATGGAGCGCCTCGCCGACGGCATATGCGGCCGATCCTGCCAGCACGGGAAGAGCCAGAAGACCAGTTCCTATGATCCCAAGCGCAAAGAGAAGGAACGCGAACCTGCCCGCGATAGGCTTCAGCGCCATGGCAGCCTGCGTGGATGTCTGAATATCGAAGATGCCACGGGCATGCAGAGTCGCCGCAGCCGTCACAATGATAAAGAACGCCACCAGGTTAGAGAAGGCCATTCCCGTATAGGTATCCACACGGATACGGTGCAGCTGCGCGGAGGCATCGCGTGGAGAAGTCTTGAGCGGATGTTCCTTCGGATTTGCCCGCTCGATCTCAACCTCTTCCTCGGCCTGCCAGAAGAATAGATACGGGCTGATGGTCGTACCCAATACGGCTACGATACTTGTGATGTATCCCGCCTCAAGAGGGAGCGTCGGCGTGATCGTCGCTTTAAGGGCCAATCCCCAAGGGACCTTTACTACAAACACGGTGGCGACATAGGCAAACAGAGCAAGACAGAGCCACTTCAACACACGCGCGTATTTATCGTAGGGCAGGAACGTTTCAAGCAGCACGGACGCGACTGCAAACACTGCGGCATACAGCAGCGACGGACCGCCGACCAGGAGGTTCACGGCAGCGCCCATTGCGCCGATATCCGCCCCGAGGTTGATGATGTTTGCGGCGAGCACGAGAAGTACGATGCTGTAGAGCCACAACGGATGGTAGTAACGGCGGAGATTGCCGGCGATCCCATGCCCTGTTACACGCCCGATCTGTCCACTTATCTCCTGAATGGCCGTCATCAAGGGATATGAGAACAGCATTGTCCAGAGCATGCCGAACCCATATTGAGCGCCGACCTGAGAGTAGGTGGCGATGCCGCTGGGATCGTCGTCCGATGCTCCCGTCACGAGGCCGGGGCCGAGAGTTTTCAGTAAGCCGAACTTGGTAGCGCCCTTTGGCGGTGTCGGCTGCCGGGGATCACCGGACTGCGGCGGCTCCGGTTTCCCGGCAGCCTGGTTTTTCCGGCTATGAGTAGTCAATATGTGTCTTTCCCGATAGATCGCAATGCACTGCGGTTACTGTACCCTCTCGCCGGGCATGCGCACATAAGCTCGACACTAAACTGCATCGATCCATCTCTCCGCGCGATCACTAGCCGCTTCTACTATGATTTGAGCGTACAGGCGTTCCAATTCGTTCCCTGGCCTTCTTAAAACTTATCAGTGTTGATACGGTTTGGAATCCGCCGGTTTGGGATCGGTCGCCAATGGTACAATGTAGGCATGAAATTCGCGGAACATAAAAGCTTTGAGGATGGTCCCTTGCTGACAGTGGATGACCTTTCCTCACTGCTCGACTATAGCTATGAGGCGGTAGTCGTATATGACGAGGACTTCCGGTTTCTGTATTTGAATGCCGAGGCGGAGCGCCTGATGGGATACACATCTGCCGAGATGATCGGCAAGGTGCTGTGGGAAGAGTTTCCGTCGCGGTCAAGTCCGTTTTATAATGCTCTAACACGCGCGATGACCGAACAGGTTGCGCTTACGTTTGAGGAAGAATACGTCCCCACCAACACGACAACCGAGGGACGCTGTGTGCCGATCCATCTTGCCGGGCATACCGGCAAGACGCTTGCAGTGTATTTTCGCAATATTACGGAAAGCAAACAGGCCGCAGCCAAGCTTTCCGAGGCATACGAGAGAGAGCATCTTCTCAATGAAATCGGCTCCCTGATCCGAGCTTCTCGCACTCCGGAAGAGATCCAGGCCGTTACGGCGAGCGCGCTCGGCAAAGCTCTCGGCGCTGACCGCTGCTACTTCAATTTCTTTGACCCGTCTCGCGATGTTACCTGGATCGAATCGGATTGGCATCGCGAAGGACTGAAGTCCGTTGCGGGCCGGTATCCCCTCTCCGAGGTTCAGACGCTTCTCCTGGACGACCTCTTCCGTGACGGCGCAACCCTTGCGATCGCCGACGTGCGCTCCAGCCATCTCACACAGGAGACAGCTCAACTCCTTGAGCAATTCGGATATCGAGCTCTTATCACGACCCCCTTCTACGGCGACGGTCAGCTGCGCGCCGTGCTGGTGGTAACGATGGCGGAGGCATCTCGCATATGGAAACAGGATGAGCTTGCGCTCGTGGAAACGGTCGCCGCGCAAACCCGTTCGGGCGTCGAGGCAGCGCGTCTGCTTGCCGAGCTGCATGCCCGAATCAACCGCGAGGAGTTAATCAATCGAATCGGCGCTGTCATCCGTTCATCGACGGACGCCGAGGCCATCACGACCATGGCGGTGAAATGGCTAGGCGAAGCTCTGGGCGCCGATCGATGCTACTTTGCCACGTATGACCTTGCGAGAAGCGTCATAACCATCAGGGCCGAATGGCACGCTCCCGGCCTGCCGTCGATTCGCGGCGTGCATGGTTTTGTGAATACGGCCGAGATGTTCCGCGAACTCTATAAAGAAGCGAGCACATCGGTGATCGCCGATGCTCACAACGCGGGGCTTTCACAGCAAACGATCGCCAATATGGACAGTCTGCAGCTGCGGTCAAGGGTATCCGTAGCCCTGCTGGATGCCGACGGGCTTATGGCGACGCTCTCGGCTGCGACGTCGCACGCTCCGCGAGAGTGGACGCTCGATGAGGTGAGCCTTATCGAGATCGTGGCGACGCAAATGCGCACGGCTCTTGAGACGGTAAATTTGCAGCGACGAGAACATCGGATTGCGACGGAGCTTCAGGCCGCTCTTCAGCCGACCGTGCCCGAACTTGTGCTGGGCCTGAAGATCGCAAAGTTCATCAAGCCGGCTCTCGATGAGGCCGCGATCGGCGGCGACTTTTTCGATGTCTTCCCCTTGGACAAGGAGATGTACGCCCTCATTATCGGAGATGTTTCCGGCAAAGGGCTTGCCGCTGCGGCGCAAGTAGCAATGGTCCGCAACATGCTGCGCAGCTTCATGTATCAACATAAGGAACCTACCGAAGCGGTAACCTATCTCAACGCCATCGTCACCACGCACAACCTTTTGAGCGGGTTCGTTACAGTGTTTGCCGGTATCTATGAGGCCGGTCCGGGAAGGTTATCCTATACCTCTTGCGGGCATGAGCCAGGCCTGGTACACCGCGCTGCCACCGATACCGTGGAGCATCTGGTCAGCGCAGGCGCGCCGCTGGGCATTAATGAGAATGCGGTCTACCGGACAGAAGCCACATATCTCTCCCAGGACGATATGCTATTGCTCTATACGGACGGTCTGTCCGAGGCGGGTCCCAATCGCACCCAGCTGCTTGGCACGGATGGGCTTACCCGCATATTGCAGGCATCCCGCGATATCCCCGATGTGGATGCGATCGCCGCGCAGATTGTGGCCGATGTCAGTGATTTCGCCGAAGGCGCTTTCCGCGACGATGTCTGTGTCGTACTCGCTCGCCGCACCTTATGACTGCGCGGTCACATGCTCTATCGGATAGGTCTCGCCAGAGGCTCCCATTCGAGCAGACGCTTTGCCTTGGCGATGTTGAGCAGTTTCTGTTCGTAGTCGCCGCAGATTGTGAACGCTTGAAATCCGTTACGATATTCTAGGGCGCTCAAGAGAGCCCTCGCGACATCTTCCCCGGTAGTTCTGATCGTCGGCTCACCGAGTTTGGCGCGTCCCAACCAATCCTCCTCGGACATCGGAAAACACAATCGCAATGCGTTGACACTCATCCCCCAGGCACGGCAGGCGCTGCGGCATACTTCCTCGCCAAGGCGCTTGGTTAAACCATAGGCGTGATTCGAATCGGGCGGCGTCTCTTCGTCCGTGCCCCCCTCGCGGATGCCGTCATCACGGTAGACGGACATGCTGCTGGTATAGACGGCATGACCGATGCCTGATTTGTGGGCCGCAAACAGCGCCAGGTGAACGCCTTTGACGTTGACATCGAAAGCATCGATGCGAGCCTCCACCTTCTCGAATGGATCTCGCCCGGGCATGTGATAGCCGCCCATGGCCATATACAGGAGGGCGTCCATACCTGCAATCGCCTCCGATAGCGCCTCATAATCGCCAGCGCTGCCCTGGACATAATCAACGTTTCCGTACGAAGGCGGACGCAGGTCGAACACACGAACGTCATGCTTCGCGGCCAGATGAGGCACAGTGAGAGTGCCGACTTTTCCGGAGCCGCCGATAACCAGAACTTTCATCCATCATCTCCGAACTAATGCCGAATGCGCCGTTCTGATTAATCAGGCTCCGGCAAGATTATTTTGCCACAATATGCTGTGCGAGGCGTATGGCGCGGGGAAATCTGCTGTTCTCTCCGTCAGCGAATACTGATAACAGAAACTTCCTTCCAAATAAACGACCAAAATTGATTCTGAGCGATGCAGTTGTCGCCGTCTCCCCTCCCCAACCCTCCCCGAAGGGTAGGGAGTCAGAAAACACACCTGCGAATGTGTGTGCTTCTTATCCGAAAGCCCTCTCCTCCGGGGAGGGGTTTGGGGAGGGGAGACGGCGACAGCGAATCACTCACGTCTCACTATTTAGCCGTACGTCGGCTTTTGGGGCCAGCCGGTGGGCGAGTCTTCCCACTCTTCCTGCCGGCCATAAGGGGTGATATCGAGAAGCGCGGAGGAATGGGTGAGATATTCTCCGCCACGGGCAAACGTGGAGTATGTGTGATACACATCGTCTTCGAACCGGAAGAAAACACTCGTGCCGGGAAGCTCCGACAGCTTGGTCTGGCCTTCGCGGCCCATTGCAATCAGTTCTGCTTCGTCGCGATAGTTATACTCGATCGGCGCAATCGCTTTGTCCAGAGTAACATGGAAGTCGTAGTTGAAGTCACTCCCGAATGACGAAACCCACTTCCAGCTCCATCCTCGCTTTGCCTTATAGTCGTCGAGTTTGGCGAGGGGAGCGCGAGAGACGATTACAAAGCTAGTGTCGCGCTCCGCAAGCGCCGACAGATCGCCGATCGCATCGATATATCCGGTACAGCCCGGGCATCCCTCTTCCCAGTCCGGTCCAAACATGAAGTGGTAGACGATCAGCTGCCTGCGGCCTTCGAACAGCTCGGTAAGACTGCGCTTGCCATCGGCGGTGTCGAAGAAGTATTCCTTTTCCACCTTTACCATCGACAGACGGCGGCGCTCGGCATTAAGGCTATCCTGAAGCCTTGTAAGCTCTTTCTCCTTCACAAGCAGAGCTTTGCGCTCTGCCAGCCATTCAGCCTGTGTCACAATTTTCGGATGCGGTATCTCAATCGCGGTCATTATTTTCCTCCGAATCAGATGCATTCTGCGCGTCTTCACACTATTGTCGAACGAACGCCCACAGAATCGACGCTTTGGATAGAACGCCGGAAGATTTTTAATGCCCATATCCATCACAAAGCAAGAACATGAGCACAGCCAAGAATTAGAAGTTAAACTTGACAGTTTAACTTCTAATATGGTATCGTGGTTTTATGGAGCGAGAAGCCATCGATATCGCCGTAGTCGATTTTATTCATACTGTCGGGCTGCTGGTGCGCCGAGTTCGGGCGGCGAGCGCGACGCATGAACTTTCAATGACGGAATCTGCCGTTATGGCGCGTCTTGCCAGATCCGGTCCCGCGACGACCGCTGAACTGGCGCGCGCCGAGGGTGTCAGGCCCCAGTCGATGGGGACAACGATCGGCGCGCTTGAGGAAAGGGGCCTGGTTAAGCGCAAGCCGCATCCGACTGACGGCCGCCAGATGAACGTGGAACTGACGTTCAAGGGTGAAGAGACACGAAACAGCGCCAGAGATGCCAAGCGGACCTGGCTGGCTTCGGCCATCGCACAACTCGATGACCAGGAACAGGAAACTCTGTTCGCAGCCGGCGATATCCTCAAGCGGCTGGCTGAACTGTGAATCCCCCCACGAACAGTCAGGATAAACGGGAGACCTCCTGGTCCAAAAGCTCGATGTCGCATGCCTGGCGGGCGCTGCGGCACCGCAACTTCCAGCTCTTTTTTGCCGGCCAGAGCATCTCGGTTATCGGCAACTGGATGACGCGCCTTGCCACGACCTGGCTAGTCTACCATCTGACACATTCAGCGCTGCTGCTTGGTGTCGTAAGCTTTGCCGGACAGATCGTTTCGTTCTTGATGGGGCCGTTTGCGGGCGTGTGGGTAGAGCGTCTTGAACGTCGCAAGCTTCTGGTGTGGACGCAAGCCGCAGCCGCCATACAGTCTCTCGCCATGGCAGCGCTGACACTGGCTCAAGTTATCAATCTCAAAGAAATTATCGCTCTTACCGCACTTCAAGGCGTGATTAACGCGTTCGACATGCCGGGGCGCCAGTCATTTCTATCGCAGATGGTCGAAGACCGCAACGACCTCAGCAACGCCATTGCCATCAATTCGTCAATGGCAAACGGCGCGCGGCTGATTGGGCCGGCGATTGCCGGCCTGGTGATCGGGGCAGTCGGCGAGGGCTGGTGTTTCCTTATCGACGGCATCAGTTACTTTGCCGTGATCGCTTCCTTGCTCCTCATGCGGATCAAGGCCGGGGACAACCGGCATAACAAAACCGGCATGCTCAAGCAGATACGCGAGGGCTGGGAGTATGTCAGCACGTTTCAACCCATCCGCACTATTCTTCTGCTCTTTTCGCTCATCAGCCTGATGGGCTACTCCTACGCAGTACTCTTGCCAATCTTTGCCGCCCAGGTGCTGCATGGCGACGCGATTACTCTTGGGTGGCTCACGGGAGCCTCAGGGATCGGGGCGCTGACATCCGCGCTTTCCCTGGCCGTACGCAAGTCGGTGGTCGGCCTGACGCGCATGGTGCAGATCGCGGTTGCGATCCTGGGGACAGCGCTGGTTCTCTTCGGACAGTCGCATACGCTGTGGCTGTCGCTTGTGCTGATGGTCTTTGTGGGTTTCGGCCTGATGCAGGGCGCATCCGCCAGCAATACAATCATCCAGTCCCTGGTTCCGGAGGATATGCGCGCACGCGCAATGAGCTACTACACCATGGCATTTTTCGGCGCGGCTCCATTTGGCAGTCTCCTGGCCGGAGCGCTGGCTCACCGGATCGGGGCTCCGCATACGGTTGTTATCAGCGGCGTATTCTGTATCGCCGGCTCTCTGTGGTTCACGTTCGAACTTCCGAAAGTCACGGCGATTATCCGGCCGATCTATCAGAAGATGGGATTGCTTCCCGGGGAGCCGGAGCCGGCTTCATGATCTTTTGAACGAACCTAATCAAGTAGGGATAGGTCCGGATCCCCACCCGTCGATTCTCAGCATCATTGTGGTCTGCCCGGCAGCTGCAGCTCAATGCCGGTCAGACCATTCGTCACGCAGCAGGGCGTAAAGACACTCGTCATGCCATTCGTCATTTTGGAAGAGGCTTTCCCGGAAGTAGCCTTCCCGGCGCATTCCAAGCCGCTCCATGATCCGTGTCGAAGGCACGTTATCGGCGGTGCAATTTGCGGTCAGCCGGTGCAGTCCGCGTTCGGCAAATGCGTAGGCAAGCAGAAACGGCGCGGCCTCAGAGGCATATCCGCGCCGCTGGTAATCGGGGTGAATGGACCAGCCAATATCGCCCAGGCTTGCTTTCTGCGCTGAAATGTAGATGCCGACTTCACCGATCATACGCCCGTCGTTCTTCTGCTCAAGGGCGAACATGATCCAGCCTTCAGCTTTGTCTATATTAATTGCCGCCTGCTGCAACAGAAATTCCTCAGCCTTCTCCTCAGTCAACGCCTGGATCGGTTGTAGCTTCATACTCTCCGGGTTGTTCCGATATGCCAGGTAGCTGTGTAAATCCGTCTTACGAGGGCGGCGAATGATAAGCCGTTCTGTAGTGAAAATTTCCATGCCGCATTTTACCCACTTACGATTTTTGTTCTCTCGGCTGTAAAAATATATCCTGCGGGAGACGGCGAACCGCCGTATGCAGCCGCGATTTGCAACCGGTATTGCCGGCAATCTCGGATCCGTTTCGAGAAATGGCCAAGATTTCCCAATGTCTATCCGCCGGACATTGCGTGTCGACGGAAATCGGCGTACAATGAACTGTAACAGGCCACACGATCTTTGCTATAACAATTCCAAGGCAGTAATTTGCATTCCAATAATCCATCTGACTACACAACTGCGGATACAAGTCGCAAAACCGAGACAGGCGCTGCGGAAATACTTAAGAGTATTTCCGATCCGCTGTTTACTCTCGACAGCCAGGGACGGTTCACGTTTGTGAATACACCCGCAGCTGTGTTCCTTGATGCCACGCCGGAGACTTTGATCGGACAGGTTATTTGGGAAGAATATGCGGGCTGGGTGAGCAGGGACGGGTACAGCGCCTATCAGTCCGCCATTGAGACTCAAACCAGTCTTGAGTTTGAAGACTATTCCATCAGCCTCAATCGATGGTTTGAAAATCGCGTTTACCCTCAGCAAGGCGGGATCACCGTCATTCTTCAGGATATCTCGGAGCGCAAGCGTCTGGAGTATGATTTCGCCACTGCCCTTCAGGAAGCTTTGGAACGCGCGGATCATGACCTCCTCACCGGATTGCTAAACAGCCGCGCGCTGTACAAGAGGCTGCAGGAGGAAGCGATGCGGTGCAGGCGCGATGACCGGTCGCTGGCCGTCGCGCTTCTCAACATAGACCAGTTCAAGCCGTTTTACGATGCCTATGGCAGCGCTGTCGGAGACGAAGTGCTGCGGCGGCTTGCCGAACGCCTCAACCAGATCTGCCGCTCATACGACGTAACCGCGCGTACGGACATCGACGAATTTTGCGTCGTCATCAGCGACACCAGCCAGCTCGACGCCAGATCGATCGAGACGCGGCTCATGGGTGAGATCGGGGCTCTCACTTATACACACGAGGGATCGGCGGTGCCGATTACCGTAGCTGTTGCCGCGGCTGTATTGAGTCCGGGCAGCCACGACTGCCGTGGCTTGCTGCAGCGGGCGGGCGAGCGCATGAAGCTGATAAAATCCGGGGTTCACTTCCCGGATCCGGTCGAAGATCCGCGGTATAGCGAAGCTACACACGTCGACGGCTTCGGAATGCTTGACCAGATCGTTACAGCCGTAGACAATAAGGATCGATATACTCGCCGGCATTCCGAGGATGTTATGATGTTCAGCCTCATGATGGCTGAGGACCTTGGGCTGGACGAAGAAGCTAAGCGAACACTGACGATTGCAGCGCTCCTTCACGACGTAGGAAAGATCGGCATTCCCGATGCCGTCCTGCGCAAGCCGGCGCTTCTGACGGAAGTCGAGTTTGCCGCCATTAAGCAGCATCCCTCAATCGGCGGACTGATCGTATCGGTCGTGCCGGGGCTGGAAGCAGTCGCGAAGACCATCGAATGCCACCACGAGCGATGGGATGGGCGCGGCTACCCGAACGGGCTGGCCGGAGACAACATCCCATTCATTGCGCGTGTACTGTCCGTGGCCAATGCATTTTCCGCGATGACGACGGACCGGCCATACCGCAAGGCAATGAGCCGGGAACGCGCACTGTCCACGCTATTGGAAGGGGCAGGCGCACAGTGGGATGACCATTGTGTGGATGCGCTGCTTCGCATTATGCAAATCTGAACATACAACTTCGCTGCCCGCTGGAACTTACTGGGCTTGACGCGCGTAACTTTACAGGCAGTCCATTTACCGGTCTGTACACCACACACCTCCACGACTTCGGCCTTCCATATTTATGTCACCAGCTGAAGCCCAACCCATATGAATGTTCATAAACTCAAGACAACGGCCAAGGTTCGAAGACGAATAGCCGTTTCCATGGCAGTACTTGCCTTCATTACGCTGTCTCTCTGGTATATCGGAGTCATCGGCGGCAACGTTCATGAAGTCGTGAACGGACGCGCCTATCGCAGCGCGCAGCTTACCGGGGGCAACCTCGATACCGTTCTCACTGACCATAAAATCAAGAGTGTGATCGATTTGCGCGGCGGCTCTATGAGTGATCCCTGGTATCGGTCGGAGATATCCGAATGCCGGGAACATAATGCGGCCCATTACGATGTAACGATGAGCGCCCGCCGCCTCCCTCCCCCCGCTACTCTCGAACATCTCTTCAAGGTCTTCGACGAGGCAAAATACCCCGTTTTGTTTCACTGCAGAGCAGGATCGGACCGAACCGGCCTTGTTGCGACGCTTTACCTCAACGTCTATCACAATGTCCCGTTGGATCAGGCCGAAAAGCAGCAGCTCACCTGGCGCTACGGCCACTTCAGCTTCGGTGAAACTCACGCCATGGACGACTTTTTCGCGCTTTACCGGAAAACAAACGGAGGTCTGAACGTGCGGGATTGGGTAAGCAAACTGTACCCGGCCATCTACGAGGCAACAAAGGCCGGCGAGGAGATGGACAGATACAAATCGGCGCATCCGCAGACTTGATCGGGAGGCCGGCCCAATACCACTCAAATAAGGTGTTGCAGAGTTATCAGGTAATGCACGCCGGGCTGCGTTGTAAACTCGTACACATGCGGCGCGGTTTGTATAAGATCTTCTGCGGAGCTTATAGAGATCGGACGCTCCGATCGGATGCGACATGAGCTGCCGATTGTAGAGAGGATCCGCGCCTCGATAAGCTTTCCGTCATTCCACGTCAGATCCACTACGAAGCCTCCACGCGATCTCAGGCCGGTGACACGGCCGTTCGGCCACGCGGCTGGTAGTGCGGGCAGAAGTTCCAAATAGCCGGATTGGCTCTGCAGCAGCATCTCCGCGATTCCGGCGGTTGTCGCCGTGTTGCCGTCTACCGCAAAGATGTTGTCCTCAGCGCCGGCGACACCGGCGAGCGAAACAGACAACAGGTTTCTATCGCAGAGCTTGGTCAGCATCATATTGACGCTTTCGTGAGCCAGTTCGGCATCACCCAGGCGGGCATAGTAGCTGATCGCATTGGCGCGGCTCCACTCCACATCCTCAAAGTCTGCCCGGTCCATGCGGCGTGAAAGTGTTACTCGCGCTGCCTGAGCAAGTTCCGGATGGTCGTACCGATTGATTTGCGAGAACGGATGCAGTCCGCAAAGGTGACTGGTGTGGCGATGATTCGGCGACGCCTCTTCGTAATCTTCGATCCATTCCTGCATCTGGCCGTATTTGCCGATCTGATACGGCGGCAGCTTGGCGCGCGCGGTATCAAGAGCTGCGCGGAAGTCGGCGTCTATATCCAGGATGTGGCTTCCTTCGATACAGCCTGTAAAGAGTTCATAGATCACCGCGCGATCGTGAAACGGCATCAGGCCTTCCGACATGTGCGTCCCGTCTGGGGCGACAAACCAGTTTTCGGGTGAAACGGCCGGGCCAGTCACAAGATATCCAAGATGCGGATGTTCGGTCATCGACGACAGATAGAACTGAGCAGCTTCCTTAAGGATGGGATAAGCCCGCTCCGCCAGAAACTCCTTATCTCCCGTAAAGGCATAGTGCTCCCATAGCTGTATGCTGATCCATGCGCCGCCGGTATCGTGCAGCCCCCACCCCGATCCGTGCCCCGGCGACGTGAATCCCCAGACGTTGGTAAAGACGTGACAGACCCAGCCCTCAGCGCCGTACATCTCTTTAGCGGTGCGGCGGCCGGGCTCACGCAGCGTATCGATGAACTTGAATAACGGAGTGCTGCACTCGCTCAGGTTACCGACATCGGCGGCCCAGTAATTCTGCTCGGTATTGATATCCAGATGGTAGTCGCAGGTCCACCCCATATTGCAGGCAAGGTTGTCGTTCCAGATGCCCTGCAGGTGGAGAGGAAGCGGCGAGTTCTCACGTGAGCCTGCGATCGTGAGGTATCGGCCGTACTGGAAAAGCAGCGCGGCAAGACCGGGGTCGTCCTGCCCCTGGATCACGCGATCCTGCCGCTCATCGGTCGGCGCATCTGACGACGGCCCCAGGTCGATTTGAACGCGGCGAAACAGGTTCCGATAGTCGGCGAGATGCTCACTGCGGATTCGATTGTATCCCTTCGAGGAGGCAGCGGCAATCTGGTCCGCACATGTCTTATCGGGTTCATGCCCCATATAATCCGTATTGACGGCAATCAGGATCGTGGCGGCATCAGCGCCGTGGACAGCCAGCTTGCCATCTGCTTTGCCGATGCTTCCCCCCTCGGTCAGAACACGAACCGTGGCCTGAAATGCGACTCCCGACATCCCATCGCTGTGCTTGGTCTCATGAGCATGACCGGTGACCATAAGGACATCCGCAGCGAGGAACACTCGATATGAGGTTAAGGAGCTCGTAAATCCAAGGCTGAACGAAATCTTGCCAGACTGATCCGCTGTCAATCGCACTGCGATAATTTGATCGACATTGCTCGCCAGGACTTCGCGCGTGAAGCGAATGCCGCCTGACAAATAGGAAATGCTTGCGAGGGCATCGTCGAGGTTGAGCTCCCGCCGATAGTCCTCGAAGTTCTCCGCCTTCTCCATCTCAATGATGAGATCGCCGACGGGCAGGTTCGTGCCGAAGTTCGGATCGCCCTTTCCAAGAAGGTTACGATGCGTGGATTCATTGGCTTCTGCATATTTGCCGTCGAACAGCAGCTGGCGCGCTTCGGCGAGATGCTCGCGCGCATTGGGGTTCTCGAAACCTATGCCAGGAGCGCCGGACCAGAATGTCGACTCGTTCAGGGCAATGCGTTCCTGCTTGACGCCGCCGAATACCATTGCGCCCACGCGACCGTTCCCGATTGGAAGCGCCTCAAGCCAACGCTCGGCGGGCTCTTTGTACCAGAGAGTGAGGTCGGTATTGGAAAAAGTTGCTGCTGTCAAAAGAAGGGCCTCGTTAGGGTGTTAGACGGTGGGAATGAGCGATTATAGAAACAGGAACGATACACGCTGGCATGCCCTGGCGAATGAATTCACGGGCTGATAAAATCACGAAGTCGGCGCAGGCCGACTGAAGATTATGGCTTATGCCATTCTGCAGTGTCCGCAGGCGGGTGCCCTCTGGGCGCTTGTGATCTTGCCAGCCCGTGAATTCATTCGCCAGGGCAGCGGGCGTTGTTAATAACCGCTTCCGTGACTTGCGGCCGTAATCGCTCCATCTCACTATTAATGCCGCCATCATACCCCACAATAGGCCCTAATGTGCTAATGTAAGCGCTTACCATTGTGCAGGCTGGAACTGGCCGACGGTATCTTTAGCGATGATCTGCTTCTTGAGATAGTAAACGGAACGATCGAGCGGTTTGCCGCTGAGCCAGTCCGCTGCGAGCTTCATGGGAATAGCGCCGTCGGATTCGGCGGACTGGAATGTGATGGCGGCGAGGTTGCCGGATTTGACGGCGTCCATGCCGACTTTGCTGTTGCCAGCGGCGACACGAATAATATCTGAGCGGTGAGCATTGTTGACAGCCTGGTCGATACCGATCTGCGCGCCGGAGTCGTCGGCGCTGGTGATACCCTTAAGCTTGGGACCGAACCGGGTGATCCAGTCGCTCACGACCTGCATCGTCTTTTCCGCCTCAAGGCCGGTCGGCTGCATATCCAGGCAGACCATTTTGGGCGCGATTTTCTTGAGCTCCGTAACGATCCCGTAAGTGCGCGCGAAGAACGGCGCTGAGCCGGGCATATGGCGCACCACGCAGTATCCGCCCTCATAGTTCATGCGTTTGGCGAAATCACGGGCGAGAGCGCGTGTATTGCCCCAGTCATCGGGGCCGGTCCAGGTCAGCACATAAGTCATTCCCTGAGCGATCGGCATGAGATTGCTGGCGATTACGGGAATTCCGGCCTGGTTCATCTTGCGCAGAAGAGGCACGACAGCGGTGGCGTCGACCGGTGTGATGATGACCAGATCAGGGCGCTCATTGATCACCTGATCGACCTGCTGCGACTGAATGTTGATGTCGTTGTTGGCGACAAGGGTGGTCAACTGCATTCCGTAGGCATCGGCAACCTTCTGCATGCCGCGTGTATAGGCTGTGAGGTATGGATGATCCATGAAACGCAGACAGACCACCTTCTTGCCCGAAGGCCCCGTGCCGGGAGATTTGGGCATGTTGGTCTTCACGACATTCCAGCCTGCATATTCCTGGTCATACCAGTGCAGCGGATCGTCGAGCGGCAGGGAGGCCGGATCGGTGGGACGCGGCGGAGCGTTCAGCGGACTATCGTCCGTGGCGATCAACAGCTGACCGTCCACCGATTTGAGCGCCATCACGGCGGCATCGGCCTGAGCCGATTTTGCCGGCGAAACCGAACCGGGCACTGTGCCAGCTGCAACTTGCGCCGGTGCGCCGCCCCGCGTGTAAGTCAGGCCGAACACTGCGACGATTGCGACACAAGAAACCATGGCGACACATGCCAGGGCGAAGTTGCGATCCGTGCGCTGTTCCACTAATGTATTCCTCTCAAGGCTGTCGTAGCCTTCGCCATCCGAGATTTCCGATTCCCGGACAGCATCATTGATCATTCGCTCCGCCAGCAGCTCTTTGCGCTGTCCGCGGACTCTGGCCGCGACTGCCGTTCGCCATGCATCATATGCCACCACGATTGCCAGCACTGCGCCGCTTGCGATCTGCTGAACTTCGAACCCGGCTCCCATACAGGCCAGGCCGTTGATGAGAGCAACCAGCGTGAACACGGCCACGGCGCTCTCGATCACGCTGCCCTTGCCGCCTTTCATGCTCGTGCCGCCGATGATGACTGCGGCGATCACGGGCATCAATGAGCGATCGCCGATCGTGGGGTTGGCCGAGTTGAGACTTGCAGCAAAGATGGCCCCGCCAAATGCCGAGAGCAAACCGGACAGCGCAAACGCTCCCGTAATGTAGACGCTCACCGGAAGGCCGGAGTACCAGGCCATCTGTGAGTTGCTGCCTATAAGATAGATGCCACGTCCTGCCGGTGTATTCCGCAGCAGCACTGCAAACACGACGAGCGCCACGATGGACAAAAGCACGCGCGGAGACAGTATCGCTCCGGCCGGATCGAGATGATCGGCAAAGGAGAAATCGCTGACGAAGAGGGTTCCGCCTTTGCTGTACAGATTGACGAGGCCACCTAGGATCGTCATAGTGCCGAGCGTCACGATAAAGGAGCTGATGCGCGCCTTTGTGACGAGCAGGCCGTTTATCAAACCCACCAGGATGCCGCTCAGTGCGGCAACGGTGAAGCTCCCGCCCCACCCCAGTTTCGGCTCAAGGCCAATGGCGATCATGGCGCCGAGAGTCATAACCGCGCCGATCGAAAGGTCGAGCTGCCCGGCTATAAGCACGATCGTGAGGCCGATGGCGGCGTAGAGATTGGCGCTGGTCCCCTTGAGGATGGCCGACAGGTTAGGAAGCGTGAAAAAGTTGGGCGCAATTGCCGCCATGACCACGAAAACCGCAGCGCATAGCAGATAGATGCGAGCACGCTGAATCCTGTCGCCTGTTTTGCTCCGCGTCGCGCCAGACAATCGCTTGCCGGAAGTTATGGCATCCGTCTGCTCGGAAGACTTAAGAGTCATCGCGTCCGGCCCTCCTGAGCGAATGGGCGTTAATGCCGACTGCCGCGATGAAGACAATGCCCTGAACGACTAACTGGATAAACGAACCCATTCCCAGCAATGTCATGATGTTGCGCAGCAGACCAATGACGAGTACGCCACCAAGAGCGCCTACGATCGACCCGCGTCCTCCATTGAGCGTAACGCCGCCGATCACCACCGCCGTGATCGCCATGAAGTCGTAGCCGGAGCCGACATACGCCGCTCCGACCTTATTCAGTGACGTAAGCAGGATGCCTCCCACTGCGGCAGCCATTGCGGAGACCATGAACGCCATCGTCACCAGAATGCGAACGTTCAGCCCAGTCATGCAGGCGGCCTCATATGAGGAGCCAACGAGTCGAAGTTTTGCGCCGAAGACAGTGCGGTTCATAAGGAACCATCCCATGACGGCCACGACTGCCAGAATGACGACGATGAGGGGAATACCGCCGGGAAGTCGAGCCGCATACATGGCAACCATTGCATGTCCGGCGGCAGCCTTTTCATCCGGATAGATCTGTTTGCCGCTGAACGCCCACCGCATCATCCCATCCACGATCGATGCCATCGCGAGTGTCCAGATAATCGGATTGAGGCGGAGGAATCCCACCGCAAGTCCGTTGACGGCCCCTACCGCAACTCCGGCAAGCATGCCGCATATCAGGGCTGGAGCAATGCCAAGCGGGAGCGCGGCAACTGCGGCGATACCGGACAACGCCATTATCGCTGGGGTCGATAGGTCGACATAATGGCCGCTGTATGTCACGAAGGTCGTTCCGGCCGCGACGATCCCGAGAAGTGTAACGGCGCGCAGAATGTTGAGCAGGTTGTCGAATGTCAGGAAGTCGGGAGAGAGGATACGCCCGAGAACAGCAAGAACTGCAACCAGCACAAATATGCCGGCCGAATTGGTCCACTTCGAAAAGGGGTGTTCGGGACGCATCCGGGAGCGTCCGGCATGCAGCGCAGCCGCCTCGGCAGTTGTGGGCGGCTGCGAAGTCGCAAAATTACTCATGCTGGTGATAGAACTCCCTGGCCGTTCGCAGCCAGCAGCACCGCTTGCTCGGAGCAGGCGGATTTATCCAGGGTCCCGATCAAATGCCCCTTGCGTAAGATCAATATCCGATCCGATAGTCCGACGAGTTCGGGCAAGTCCGATGAAATCAGGATGACGGCCACTCCCTGATCGGCGGCATCGGCGATGGCCTGATGGATAACGACCTTTGCGCCGACATCCACTCCGCGGGTCGGCTCATCGAGGATCAGCACTTTCGGTCCCGTGGCAAGCCACTTTGCAAGAAGGACCTTCTGCTGATTGCCTCCGGAAAGGTTGGCCACATTTCTCGAAGCGTCCGGCGGCTGAATCTGGAGCTGCGCAATCATCTCCTGCACGACGCTACCGCCGCTTTGCCGCGCATAGACGCCACCGCGAGCATGCCGGCCAATTACGCCGGCAAGAACATTATCGGCGACGTCAAGCCGGAGCGCAAGCCCCTGGCTCTTGCGATCTTCGGTTAGGTACGCAAATCCTTCTCGGATCGCCTGACCGTAATCTCTGGCGCGCGAAGGTTCGCCGTCAATCATAATCCGGCCATGATCGACGGGATCGATACGGCATATAGAACGGGCGAGCTCACTGCGGCCGGCGCCGGAAAGTCCTCCGATACCGACGATCTCGCCGGCGCGCACTGAAAATGAAATATCATGGAAAAACCCATGGCGGCTGAGGCTTTCGACACGCAATCTCTCGCCGCCCGGACCGCTCGACCGTTTGGCGTAGAGATCGGAAACGGAGCGCCCCACCATCATATCGACGAGATCTTCCGATGTAACATCCGCCATATCGTATGTCCCAACCTTCTTGCCGTCGCGCAACACGGTCACCCGGTCGGCGATCTCGCGAAGCTCGGGAAGATGGTGGGAGATGTAAATGACGGCGAGACCGGAGCTTCGCAGTCCTTTAACCAGTAGAAAGAGCTTCGCGACTTCCTCCCGGCTGAGCGCCGACGTAGGCTCATCCATAATAAGGATGCGCGGGCGATTGCCGAGCGCTTTTGCGATCTCCACCAGCTGCGCCTCAGGCTGGCTGATATCTTCCACGAGTGTATCGGGGTCGAGATCAAGGCCGACCTGTTGAAGGAGTTGCGCAGCCTCGTTTCGGAGCGCGCGCCGGTCGATCCACCCGCGTTTCGACGGCAAACGCCCCGCAAGCAGGTTCTCTGCGAGGCTAAGCGGGAGAGCCAGGCTCAATTCCTGATGGATCAGCTCGATGCCATGGGATTTGGCAGCTGACGGCGAGTGGAGCGTGACAGACTTGCCGTCAATTTGAACATCGCCGGTGTAGTCGGAAAAGGATCCGGCGATCAGCTTGACGAGGGTCGATTTACCTGCGCCATTCTCGCCCAACAACGCATGAACTTCGCCTGCGCGAACATCAAAGTCCACGGCGTCCACCGCGAGCATGCCGGGATACCGTTTGCTGACGGCGCTAAGGTTGAGAGCGAGTTGGCGCATATGGGCTATGCCACCGCTTCCTCTTTTTTCGCGTGTATCCCTTCCCAGTATGCTTTGAACCGGTTGGTCATCGGAATGGCGATATGTTCGTTTCGCAGGCGATGGAACTCCTCCGCAGATGTGACAATCTCGCCTGGGCGCGCTTTGCTTCGCACGAGGAAGTCGGCTTCGGGCGGATAACAGGCGATCGGGATGTTGGCTTCCTCGGAAGGCACGGATTCGCCGGGCAGGCGGGTGATGTTGGCGTTTGTGGGCAGCGCGGCACTCTGATAGCGCAGGTCCATGCTCCAGCGGACGCGATTGGTCGAGTTTTCAAAACTGGCGTGCGGGGTCTTGTTGGTCATCAGCAGCACCCCACCCTTTTTGACGGGAGCGCACACCGGCTCGCCTTCGGGCAGATGATCCTGCGGGATCTGCAGGTACGGCTGACCATTTGCCTGCTGATGCATAACGACTTCGCCTCGGTGCTGGCGGGGCAGAACCCACATGCAGCCGTTGGTGGCGTCCGCATCGACGAGAGGCAGCCAGACGGTCATAACGAGGGCCGTATCACAATAGGGCTCGAAGTAGCCGGAATCCTGATGCCACGGAACTGCAGACATGCGGTGGCCGGGGATCTTGGGGCGCAGACGATAGACGCTGCTGGCAATCAGCTCCTGGCCGCAGACCTGCTCGGCGACATCCAGCAGATTCGGGTTTGTGATCAACCCGAAAAAGGCCGGCCCCGCGAGTTTGCCGTTCCAGATGGACACGGCGACCTGGTCTGTCTCTTCGCTGATTTTGGTCAGGCGATGCTCGAAGTCCAGATCTTCATAGGTCTGCGACAGCTCGCCGCTCGCAACGAGCTCCCGCGCGCGAATGTCGATTTCCTCTTTGATCTCGTCGATCACGGGCTGAAGCTCGGCGTCGGAGAAGACGTTCTCCACGACGAGGTATCCCTCGCGGTGAAACTCATCCAGTTGTTCTTGTGAGAGCTTCAATCCAAATGCCTGATTACTCATGCGTATTCCCCTCGTATTGATTACTCGCTTGATCGCCTCAGGGGGTGAGCCCTGAGGCGAGTGTGCCTATCGCTTGATTCTAAGGCCTTACTCAAATATAACGGCTTCATTTATGAAGGCGCATCGAGAGAGAAAAGCGCCGGCGAAAGAAGCGATAAATGCCGCGGGCGGCCTAAGGCTCGATCGGTCTTGAGCGAGCGTATCACCGCCCAAATTAGACCGGGCTGAATGTCATTGTGACTTTGGCGCCACTCTGCAGTGTCATGTTGTCGGTGCCGGCCGCGTAACCGTTGTTCTTGCCGGATGCATTGTGAATCTCCACGGCATTCGAGTTAGCCGCAGACAACCCGCCCGAGACGGCGGTCGGACGAAGCCAC
>Ga0207671_10000319_pt1 | contig 70977 bp, 72 predicted proteins | sample KBSC24metaG_FD_184352 | JGI IMG/M metagenome (GOLD analysis project Ga0207671, IMG submission 184352) | Corn rhizosphere microbial communities from Kellogg Biological Station, Michigan, USA - KBS C2-4 metaG (SPAdes) (version 2) | ecosystem: Host-associated > Plants > Roots > Rhizosphere > Soil... | reverse complement strand
ACGGTGGTTCGCGGCCGGCGCGAAGTTCGCCGTCTTGCCTACCTTTCCATTCCGATCGGTCGCTAGTGCGTCTGGCGCTGCCGTGGAGCAAGTGCCTTGCCGCGCTTTTGCTGATACCGCTTTTCTGCCTGCCAGCGCTCTATAACCACCATCCGGTGCTTTATCCTGACAGCGTCGGCTATTTCCATTCCGGCAGTGCAGCCCTCGAAGCGCTAGAACCGGCGGAAAGCGCGTTCGTCGATATGGTAGAGGCCAAGGCTCATGCAGCCGCTCCGCTCAGTTCACCCCATGCTCATCCAGCAGGCAAGACGATGGCGGAGCGAAGCCTTGACGGGACATCGACCTCGCGGTCGCCCTATTATGGGGTCTTGCTGGTCATCTTGACCCGCCTGGGCGGAGAGTGGGCACTCCCTCTCGTTCAGGTTGCGCTCTCCATCATGGCCATAATGCTTGCGGCCCGGCATCTCGGCCGCCCGCGCGCGCTGGCATTATTTTCGATATGCGCGGCAACGGGGCTGATTGCCGGCTTGGGCATTTTTTCAACGACCGTCATGCCCGATGTGTTTTCCGGATTGGCGATCCTCGCCACAGCCCTTCTCATCGCGGCCTTCGGATCAATGTCGGCGAAGGAACGATGCTTTTGGCTCGTCCTGCTCCTGGGGAGTTGCCTTTTTCATAAGGCGAACCTTGCCACGTCCGCCATGCTCGCGGTGCTTGGAACGAGTCATTGCTGGCTGAAAAATCGCATCGACAAGACCCAAGTCGCGTCGCTCGCCGGCGTATTGGCAGCCGCGGTCATCGGCCACATGGTGGTCAACGTCGCCGTAGAAAAAACGAGCGGCCGGCCTCCCATCCAAACGCCGTTCCTGCTCGCGCGCTTGGTCGGCGACGGCACCGCCGAGCAATATCTGCGGAAACATTGCCCTCAGGCTGGATATGCCTTGTGTCGCTTCCTGCCGCGCATGCCGATGAGCGAAAATGATTTTCTGTGGAGCAGCGTGCCGCCCAAAACCGTGATGAAGACGGCTTCGGTCGAAACACAAAGCGCCATCGCCGCGCAATCCAACGCGATCATCAAGGGGGTGCTGACCGAGTTTCCCCTGCAGCAGGCCAAGGCATCGAGCGAAAACGCGATCCGCCAGCTCTTCGAAGTCGGCGTGCGGGAATATGGCCTTGGCGTTTCGGTCATGCCCAAGGATGATTCCGCGATGCTGCCGATACTCGATGCATATTCGAGCAGCCGAATTGCTCAAGGATCGATGCCGCTGGGTGCAATCAGCACGGTGATGCTCATAGCATATCTCGCGGGCTTCGGCGCGCTGGCAGCCCTGTTTTTCTCCGGATCCGCGCAGGCCCTACCAGCACAAGGCTGGAAGATCGCCGGCATACTGATAGCGGGCGTGGTGATCAACGCGCTCGTCTCGGGGGTGATTGCGGGCGTGTTCGACAGATATCAGGGTCGGGTGGCTTGGCTGATCCCGTTCGTCGCGCTGTTGTTATGGCACCAGCGCGGTTGGTCTACCACCATTTCTCCGGGCGAGCGGCGAACCCGGCCCGTTCCTCAATAGCAAGGCCCGCGTTGAGAACAGCCTGCTCGTCGAGGGGCTTGCCGATGATCTGAAGGCCGAGAGGCAGCCCCTGCCCGTCCAGCCCGGCGGGAACCGACATGGCGGGCAAGCCCGCCAGCGACGCCGGCACGGTGAAGACGTCATTCAAATACATGGCAATGGGATCCGCCTGCTTTTCGCCGAGCGCGAAAGCGGCCGATGGCGCTGTGGGAGTCAGCAGCACATCACAACGCTCCCATGCCTGCTCGAAATCACGCGCGATGAGCGCGCGCACCTTCTGCGCCTGGGTGTAATAGGCATCATAATAGCCGGCCGAGAGTACATAGGTGCCGATCATGATCCGGCGTTTCACCTCAGCGCCGAAACCTGCCGCCCGGGTGGCTGCATACATATCCTGCAGCCCGGCGCCTTCGGGGAGATCCCGTTGCCCATAACGCACCCCATCATAGCGCGCGAGATTGGAGGACGCCTCCGCAGGCGCGATGATGTAATAGGCCGGCAGCGCATATTTGGTGTGCGGCAGCGACACATCGACGATTTCTGCGCCGGCGTCCTTCATCCAGGCAATGCCTTGCTGCCACAATGCCTCGATCTCGCCGGGCATGCCATCGACGCGATATTCCTTGGGAATGCCGACCCGCTTGCCTGCGAGGTTGCTCGAAAGCGATGCCTCCCAGTTCGGCACCGGCGCATCGAGCGAGGTTGCATCCTTGGGATCAAAACCGCTCATCACCTCAAGCAGGAGCGCGCAGTCGCGAACGTCGCGCGCCATTGGCCCAGCCTGATCGAGCGACGAGGCGAAGGCAACAATGCCCCAGCGCGAGCAACGGCCATAGGTGGGCTTGATGCCGGCAACCCCAGTGAACGCGGCCGGCTGCCGGATCGAACCGCCGGTGTCGGTGCCAGTCGCCGCGGGCACCAGACGCGCAGCGATCGCGGCGGAGGAGCCGCCCGATGAGCCGCCAGGCGCGAGCGGCGCATTGCCACCATCCTTGCGCCGCCAGGGCGAGATCACGTTGCCGAAGGCACTCGTTTCATTGGACGAGCCCATCGCGAACTGATCCATGTTGAGCTTGCCGACCATCCCCGCGCCGGCCGCAAAGAGCCTTGAGGTGACGGTCGATTCGTACGTCGGCGTAAATCCTTCGAGAATATGGCTGGCGGCGGTGGTCTGATAACCCTGCGTGCAGAACAGATCCTTGATGCCAAGCGGTATGCCGGACAAAGCCCCCACCTGGCCGCTTGCCCGCTCCCGATCCGCTGCCTCCGCTGCGCCGATGGCGTGCTCGGGCGTCTCCACGATGAAAGCATTCAGCGCGCGCCCGGCTTCCACCGCCGCCACGAATTGATCGGCTATTTCGCGCGCACTGAATTCGCCCGCACGGAAACCGTCACGAAGCTGGGCGACGGTCAGCCCGATAAGGTCGCTCACTATTCGATCACCTTTGGTACTGCGAAAAAGCCATGCTCCGCTTGGGGCGCATTCGCTAGCACCCGATCGCGGATATCGCCGTCAGTCACAATGTCATCGCGCAGCCGGAGATGGTTTGGAATGACCGCCGCCAGCGGCGCCACGCCGCTGGTATCGACCTCGCCCAGTTGCTCGACCAAACCTAGGATCTTGCTGAGTTCCGGCGCCATGGCCTCCGCTTCGGCATCGCTCACGGCGATCCGAGCGAGGCTGGCGATCTTGCGGACGGTAGCGCTATCGACGGACATGCATTCCTACTGAACAAGGATGGATCAAGGGCGGCTAGCATCGCGGCGCACAGGCTTCAAGCGCGCCGGTTGTTTGTCGACGCGAACATGATTGTCCGCTACGCAATTGCCATCCACCCCGATTTGTGTTGCACCGCAGCACAGGAGAGCGTGTTTGGCGCGGCACTTTCTGTACGTTGTAGCGGGGCTGATCATGCTTACTTTGGCGGCGGCGATCGGCTGGAACATATTTCAGGACCAGCTGATGCGGGTGGCGTTCGTGCCGGGCCAGCCCTTTACCTTGCCGACGAAGGATACGGCACCTGATTATACGCGGTCTGATGCCTGGCTGTCGCGCCCCGGTTTGCCGAACGATCCATCGCGCTGGACCCCGCGAGGCTTTCAGCCGGCAGCAAATCCGAAGCTGGCGATATTCTACGTGCTGCCGACCACCTATCTGAAACGCGATCGCTGGAATGCGCCCTATGACGATCGTGAAGCTGCAGAGCGTCAGCGCTTGTTCGCGATGAGCCAGGCAAGCGCCTTTAACAATGTCGGCGCCATTTGGGCGCCGCGCTACCGTCAGGCGGTGCTCGGCACGTTTCTGGCATCGGACAGCGACGATGCCGAAAAGGCGATCGCCTTCGCCTATACCGATGTCGAGCGCGCCTTCGATACCTTCCTGGCTACGATCCCCAAGGACCAGCCGATCCTGCTGGTCGGGCACAGCCAGGGCGCGCTTCATCTCATCCATCTGATGACGCGGCGGGTGGCAAGTACGCCGTTGGCCAAGCGGATCGTCGCCGCCTATATCGTCGGCTGGCCGATCTCGCTTGCGCATGACTTGCCCGCGCTTGGGCTTCCCGCATGCCGCGCGGCAGGACAGGCGAACTGCATTCTTTCGTGGCAAAGCTTTGCCGAGCCCTCGGATCCAAGGCAGGTCATGGATGTCTACGACAACAGCCTTGGCCTCGACGGCAAACCGCGCAAGGGTAGCCCGATGCTCTGCGTCAACCCGCTGACGGGGGTACCGCACAGCGCAGCCCCGCCCGCCGCCAACCGCGGATCGCTGATCCCGAACCTCGCATTGAATGATGCGAGCGTAGAGGTTGGCAAGATCGGCGCACGCTGCACGCCGCAGGGATTTCTCGATATCGACGCGCCTCCCGAGGGCTATGGCGCCTACATCCTGCCGGGCAACAACTACCATGTATTCGATTTCGGCATGTTCTGGGTGAATATCCGCGCCGATGCCGAGGCTCGGACGCGAAACTTCCTTCAATGATCGCCACCGATACGCGCCAGTTCCGTGAAATGCTTCCAGCCGGCGGCCGGCTCGCCGGGCTTGACGTTGGCACCAAGACGATCGGCATCGCCCTGTGCGATTCGGGCTGGACGATCGCGAGCCCGACACAGACTCTTCGCCGGATCAGGTTCACCGCCGATCTCGAAAAATTGCGCGCGCTGTTCGGTCAGCAGGCCGTCAAAGGCCTTGTGATCGGCCTGCCGCTCAACATGGATGGTAGCGATAGCGCGCGAACCCAATCCGTCCGCGCATTTTCCAGGAACGTCGCGCCGCTTGGACTTCCGATCCTTTTGTGGGACGAACGCTGGTCGACCGACGCAGTAACGAGAACATTATTGGCTGCCGACGCCAGCCGCGCCCGGCGGGCCGAACTGGTCGATAAAATGGCCGCGGCCTATATCCTGCAGGGCGCCATCGATGCCCTTGCCAGCCTTGGATAGGGCGAGAAAGCGTTATTCGAAAAAGATCAGTTGACGCTGGCCAGCGTAAGTTTCGGAGCCTGGCCGTAGATGAACCCGTTGGTGGGATAGGCAGCGGTTCCGAGGTCGGCGACGGGCGCATACCAGACCCGCACCTTGCTCCAGTCATTGGCCGGCGACACATCCACCACTTCGACATCGCGCTCGATCTGGCCACGGCGGCCATTGATCGGCGACCAGTTGGCGTGGGTGACCTTTATCACCCGCTCGCTGACGATTTCGCTGACCACCGCGACATGACCCGAGCGCATGTGCCCGGTGGCCTGGAACGACAACACCGCTCCGACCTGCGGCGTGCTGCCGCGGGCATAATGTCCCTCGGCCTGCGACCACCAGCTCGCCGCGGCGCCGAAAAGCTGAATACCTGAAAATTCGCGGGCAAAGGGCGCACATTGCCAGGACTGGGTCGAAAAATCCTGCACTGCAGCAGGCGCTGCAGTGGCCACAAAAAGGCTCATGGCGGCAAACATGCCGCGCAGAGATGACATCATTGCGATCCCCGATTCCGCTCGTGAACGTGCTAGGTGGCTTTGACAGCCATTGGGAATAGCAACGGGTTAACGCTGATAAGCTTTTGGGGTGAATCGTTTCGTCGCCACGATTAAGCGCCTTCCGCGCGCGGCACTTGAGCTCACCCGGCCTTACGGTTAGAGCGGCGCTTTGATGATCGAATCCGCCGCCAGCCCTCCTCCGCGCCCGACGGCTTCTCCTTTTCCCCATCGTCATCTGCTCGGAATTGCCGGCCTTCATCCGCATGAGATCAGCTGGCTGCTCGACGAGGCGGAGCAATGGATCGGCTTCAACCGCCTCGCCGCGAAGCATGACGATCGGCTTGCCGGGCTTACCATGATCAACGCCTTCTTTGAAAACAGCACGCGCACGCTGCTCTCGTTCGAGATCGCGGGGAAACGGCTGGGCGCGGACGTCGTCAACATGGCGGTTGCGCAATCCAGCGTAAAAAAGGGCGAAACGCTGATCGATACCGCGGTGACGCTCAACGCGATGCATGCCGATGTGATCGTGATCCGCCACGATGCATCGGGCGCGGTGCAGCTCATCGCCGACAAGGTCGATTGCCCGGTGCTCAACGCGGGCGATGGCCGCCATGAGCATCCGACGCAGGCGCTGCTCGACGCCCTTACCATTCGTCGCCGCAAAGGCCAGATCGCAGGCCTGACGGTCGCGATTTGCGGCGATGTCCTGCATAGCCGCGTGGCGCGGTCCAATATATTGCTGCTGACCTCGCTCGGCGCGGATGTTCGCGTCGTGGGGCCGCCTACCCTTCTGCCAGCAGGGATCGAAGGAATGGGCGTCAGCCGCCATGTCGATTTCGAGGTAGGGCTCGATGGCGCCGACGTGGTGATGATGCTGCGCCTCCAGCGCGAGCGGATGGAGGGCGGCTTCGTCCCCTCGCCGCGCGAATATCACGCGCTTTACGGCCTCACGCCCGAGCGACTGTCCAAGGCGGCGCCGAACGCGCTGGTCATGCATCCTGGCCCGATGAATCGCGGGGTGGAGATCGCGTCCTCGGTCGCCGATGACATCGATCGTTCGGCCATTACCGAACAGGTCGAAATGGGCGTGGCGGTGCGCATGGCCTGCCTTGACGTGCTGACCCGGGCGCGGCGCGGAATAGAAGGCTGGGCATGACCCCGCTGGCGATCCTCAACGGAAGGCTGGTCCGCAGCGATGGAATTGCCGAAGGCGGCGTCCTGATCAAAAATCGCCAGATCGCTACCACTGGCCAGTTCGAGATACCCGCTAATGCAGATATCATCGATGCCAAGGGCGGCCTGATTGCACCCGGCCTCGTCGACCTGTGCAGCTTTGCGATCGACATTCCTGCCTTCGTGGCAGGCGGCATTACGCGCGCCGGATTGATGCCGGACCAATCCCCCCCGCTTGACCATGCCGCGCTCATCCAGCGCGCGGGACAAGCGGGTAAGCCGCATGTGTGGATCAGCCCGATCGCCGCTGCCACGCGCGGGCTGGAAGGGCTTGAGCTGGCCGAGCTGGGGCTGATGAAAGCGGCCGGCGCTGCTGCAATTGCAACCGGCAGGCATTGGATCCCCGATTCGGGCGTGATGTATCGCCTGATGGCCTATGCGGCCGCGCTGGATCTGATGCTTATCAGCCATGCCGAAGATAGCGGCCTCGTCCGCAACGCGGTCGCGACCGATAGCGAAATCGCCACGCGTCTGGGGTTGGCTTCGGCGCCAGCGCGGGCCGAAGCGATCGCCGTGGCGCGCGATATTGCCCTGGCGGAAGAAACCGGCGCGAGGATCCACTTTCGCAAGCTCTCCACCGCGGCGGCTTTCGACCTCGTCAGGTCGGCCAAGACGCGCGGCTTGCGCGTGACCTGCGGAACGACGCCGGCCTATCTGCTGCTTTCCGATCTTGCGATCGGCAATTTCCGAACCTTCACCCGGCTCTCCCCGCCCTTGCGCGAGGAAGCCGACCGACAAGCGACGCTGGCCGCGCTCGCCGACGGCACCATCGACGTGCTCTGTTCGGGCCATGATCCGCAGGGGCCGGAAGCAAAGCGGCTGCCTTTCGCCGATGCCGCGCCCGGCATGGCAGGGGCGGAGACGCTGCTGACGCTTTCGCTAGGCTTGGTGCGCGACGGGCTGGTGGACATCCCGAGGCTCTTTACCTTGCTCTCGGCAAACCCTGCGGACCTTCTTGGCGTGCCAGGTCATCGCCTCGAAGTCGGTGCAGAAGCCGACCTGATCATCGTCGATCCCGAAAAACCGTGGCGAATCGTCGGCGAAGAGCTTGCAGCGAGCGCGGGTAACACCCCGTTCGATGGACTGCCGGTGCAAGGCAAGGTGCTGCAAACGATCAAGGGCGGCCAGCCTGTCGGCTGACCGCCCTCGCGTAGCGAACTCAAAACGGGGTTCAGCGTGAGGCGTAGGCCTCTTTTGCCGGCATATCGCGCTTGACCCACTGCATGGGCGCATCGCCTGCCCGCCCACGGACGAAGCAGATGCCGCCGCGCTCACGCACCTTCCGGCAGAGATTGACCGCCTCGATCCGCGACGCGAATCCGCTGATCGCAAGCCGGTAAAGTGCGCGGCCGTCGTCCGGGTTCTTGAAGGTCGTCGAAACCGGCGTGTACCCCTTCAGCCAGGAGGCTTTGCTGACCGACGCATTCCATCCTTTTGCGAGCCGTGACTGGCTGGAGAAAGCTCCCAGCTGGACTACGAAGCTGCCGGCGGACGCTGGACGTGGGGCAGCTGTTGGCTTTGTTGCCATCGGCTTCACATAATAAGGCTTCGAGGCGGTGCCGGCGGCGGCAACGCTCAGAAGAGCGGGCTTTGCCGGTTCGGCCGACGGAGCGGCAAGCAGCGCCGCCGATTGCGGAACCTCGACCCGCTGGATCTGGGGCTGCGGTGCAGGCGCCTCGACAGCTGGCGTGGGTGCTTGAGCCAGCTCAACGGGGTTTGCAGCAGCAGCTGGTTGCGGCTCGGTGGCAGCCTGCTCGGTAGCAGCCGAAGCCGCCGGCTTCGTCTCGAGTAGCGCGAGCTCAGCCGGGATGCCATGATCGATGACCGGCTTTACATTCAGAATCTTGGCGAGCTGCTCGTTGGTACCGCTTGGGCGTACGAATTGCGCCCATTCGGTCATACGTTGCGCAAGCTGGTTCGCCGGAATGTCCTGAGCCGCGGTGACATGGGCATCGGACCAGCGGCCCGCCAGCGCATAAGCCAAAGCGAGGTTCTGGCGCGTCTTGGCGGTGGCGTCGGCGGCGCGTGCGGCAGGCTCCAGCAAAGCGATGCCGCCCGCATGGTCGCCAGCAAGCGAAAGCGCGAGCCCGAGATCGGCATCGGGTACACGCCCGCGCGCGCTGGCGAGCGTTGCAAGTGCCTGATCGCTTTTCCCGAGCGCCACTTGGACAAGGCCAAGACCAAGGGCGGCGCGGCCATGCTCAGGCGCGAGGCGGAGCGCGTCCGAGAAAGCGTTTTCTGCAGAACTGAAGCGGCCCGCCTGCAGATAAGCCTGCCCGAGCAGCGCACGATTGTCCGCATCGGAAGGATTGTAGAGGACAGCCCGCTCGGCAAAGCGTACGGCATCCGCCTGCTGGCGCTGCTTCAAAGCGGCGATCGCCTGGTCGGCAGCCTTGGCCGATGCCCGCATCATCTTTGGTGTGACTTCGGTCGCTGTCGCAGCGCCCATCGTTCCGACGATCAGCGCACTTGCGGCAAGCTTCAAGATGGTCCGATTCATGTTTCTGGTCCCCTGGGCCTGTTAGTTGAGGCCATCGGATGTGGCTGGCGGCACCTGACCCGCCAGCTGATCAAGTTCGGGATGCGCCGCGAGATAGGCGTCAAGCGCGTCGGTCACGATCTTCTGCGCGGAACGATTGGTGACCGCTGTCGCCAGTCGCAGGCGCAGATGCCTGTCGCCATCGAGCCGCAACGTGAACGCTACCTTGCCGAACGCCAGCTCCGGCTTGCGCGCGACGCGCCGCACCGATTTCTTGGCTGGGGGCAACGCCTTGACGACCGCGGCAGGCACTTCCACGGAAACGGAGGCTTCCACCGGCGCGAGCATTTCCACGGGCGCCTTGAATTCCTCGGCAATCGCGTCCTGATACTTCAACGGCTCGGGATAGGCCGGCATCGGGACGGGCTCATGCCCCATGTCGTTCCAGCCAAGATCATCCAGGCTGGTGCTGATGCTGGGACGCATCGCCGGCTTGGCGCCGCCCTTGCGTGCGAGCAGCCCCGAAGTGAGCGAGGCGAAGCCGCCGGATGCTTTCATCGGGCTGCTGCTCATTGCGACACCACCCTGCGGCCAAAGCCCTGCGGGGTGCCGCGAACCGGAGCACCAAAAGTCTGCGCGCGCGGGCCGTTGAAGACCGTGCGGCGGAAATTCTTTTCGAGGCGATCGGCGATATAGTCCCAAAGCTCGGCAACTTCCTGCGCGGACTTCGAGTTGGGGTTCACTTCCATCACGGTGCGCCCGTCGATCATCGAAGCCGCGAAATCAGTGCGATGATGCAGCACCACCGGCGCGACCGTCCCATGCTGGGAGAGCGCAATGGCTGCTTCATAAGTGATCTTGGCCAGCGGCGTCGCGGCGTTGACCACGAACAGAAGCGGCTTGCCCGAACGTTCGCAGAGCTCCACCGTCGCGCCGACCGCGCGCAGGTCGTGCGGGCTCGGGCGCGTGGGAATGACGATCAGCTCGGCTACCTGGATGACGCTCTGAATTGCGGCGGTGATGGCGGGCGGCGTATCGATCACGGCCAGCTTGAACCCCTGCTCGCGCAGTTCGGCAAGATCGCTCGCGAGCCGCGCGACCGTTGTCTGCGCGAAGGCCGGCATCTCGTCCTTGCGCTCGTTCCACCAATCCGCGAGCGAGCCCTGGGGATCGATGTCCATAAGCACGACCGGGCCGGCGCCCGAACGCTGCGCCTGAACGGCAAGATGGCCGGACAAGGTCGTCTTGCCGGATCCGCCCTTCTGCGAAGCCAACGCCAATACTCGCATAATATCCCTCTTAAGGTCTTTCGCGGCTGCAACGTCGCATGGAAGGCCTAATGAGGAGTTAACGCACGCTGGAACTGGCGAAAAATCGTGACATTCAGCGCATCAACTTTAATAGTATGATCGCGCGGTTAACTATCTTTCCAAGATGGGCGCAGGGGTCGAACGAGGGGGTGTTGGATGCGTATGCGCAGCCGGTGTTTGATAATGCTCGGCCTTGGAGCGGCAGTGACGGCGTTTCCCGCACAAGCAACAGTCAAGGACGGCGTCGACGCCTGGCAGGCAGGCGATTACGCCAAGGCGATCGCAAACTGGCGCAAACCTGCTGACGATGGCGATGCTGACGCCCAATTCAATCTTGGCCAGGCCTATAAGCTGGGGCGTGGCGTGCCCGCTGACTCGAAGACGGCCCAGAGCTGGTATCTGAAAGCTGCCCAGCAGGGCCATGAGCAGGCACAGGCAAATCTCGGCCTGATGATGTTTCAGGGAGGCGATCGCCAAGGCGCGATGCCGTGGATCGTCAAGGCAGCACAAAATGGCGAGCCGCGTGCCGAATATGTCCTTGGCACCGCCATGTTCAATGGCGATCTCGTCCCACGCGATTGGCCCCGTGCCTATGCGCTGATGACTCGCGCTGCGGCGGCCGGATTGCCGCAAGCATCCACAAGCCTTCAGCAGATGGACAAATATATCTCCGCCTCCGACCGGCAGGCGGGCGCGGCCATGGCTGCCGACATGGAGCGGGGCGGCAGTTTCACGATCGCGTCGGCACCGTCGATCAGCAGCACCCTGCCCCCGACAAGCGCGTCATCCAAAGCGAGCGCCTCGAAGCCGAAGCCGGCTGTATCGAGCACGGCGCCTGCGTCCACCCCGCGTCCAACGGTTGCCGCTGCACCACCACCACCACCACCACCACCACCACTACCACCGAAGCCGGCAGCATCTCCGGTGAAGACCGCGACCGCCGTCCCCAAGCCCGCGCCGACGACTGCGGCTTCAATTGCCCCGATGCCAAAGGCCGAAATCGCTTCGGCGCCCGCCGCTGGCAAGAACTGGCTCGTTCAAATTGGCGCCTATGGATCCCAAGCCGCTGCACAGAAGGTCTGGAATGACGTTGCCAAAACCGCTGCCGCGCAGGGAAAAAGCCCCGCCTATATCGCTGTGGGTGCGCTCACGCGGCTCCGCGCCGGCCCCTTCGGCGGCAAGGCCGAAGCCAACCAGGCGTGCCAAAGCCTTCAAAAATCTGGCTTCAACTGCTTTCCGGTAGCGCCCTGATAAGGAATGCCGGCAAAAGAGAGCATATAGTTCGGTAACCATAGCACGTAACGCTTCATTGCCGCCGCCCAGCTAGCCTGATGCAAAGCTGGGACAATATGGGGCATAGCGTGGCGGCAGTTCATTCCTTGACAGCAAAAGCCAGCACCGGAGCCAGAATGGCAACGCCGTGGCGGCGGCGGCGGATGTGCATGCTGATTGCCGAGACGCCTGCTCCGGCTGCGCTTCGTGACATTTCCGGCAACGGCGCTTTTCTCGAGACCAATGCCCGCCCCCCTCTGGATAGTGAGGTACGGTTTCATCATCCCGAAGCCGGCGCCATCGCGGCACGCGTATCCAGCTTTGCCAAGGATGGCATTCGGATCGACTTTTCGGGCGACGCCGCTGCGATCGCATTCGCGCTGACCGCGATCACTTCGGATATGACGCAGGGCTGATCGCAAGCCAGGGATGATCATCACGATCCGCGCGCACGCTTATAATTTCGCGCGACTTTAATTTGATCTGCATACCGCCTGTTTTTTCAAGTATTTGTCGATCGATTTTGATCCACTGCGGCAAACAGCTACGCGGCAATCTGCGGTCGCTAACAACGATATCGGCCTGCCTGCAGGCATCGATCATATCCCGCCAACTGACCAGATAAGGGCTTCGCGTTGCCAGCAATCGCCAGCGGACCCCTTCTCTTTCCAGATCGGCAAAACAAAGATCTGCGTTACATCTGGCGGCTGAAAGATCATCAAAGGCGCCTGCCTCATCTTCGGCTGAAACGCTTGCGATCATGTCGCGTACATAATCTCCAGCGTGCGGGCGAAGCAGATACATTCCTTCCCGCGCGCGAATGGCGACGTGCCGCCCATCTCCGCTTATGAGGATATCTGGCGGCCCAACCGAAGCCGCCCAAATCGCACCAGCGAGAAAGGGCACTATCGCGACCAGCCGTGCCGCGCTCCGCCAGAGACAAAGCCAAATTCCGCTACCGGCCATCAGCAGGTAAGCACCCACGGGCATCGTCGGCAGCGAAGCCGTCGCGCCGGGCAAGCTCTGAACGGTATGTGCTATATATATCAGGGTTTTAAGAGCGATATCTACAATCGACCATGAAATCCATCCCATGCCAATCGTATCGAGCAAAAGCGCGAGCGCCTCGGCGGGCATCACCACAAATGTGGTCAATGGGATAGCAATGATATTTGCGACAGATCCGTAAATACCGGACCGGTGGAAATGATAAAGCCCGATCGGTGCCAGCGCTGCTTCCACGGCTATGCCGGTCGCGACCAGCAACAGGATCGATCGGACCATTCTGGAGAGAAATGGTCGATCCCTACCGCTCAGGGCAAATCGGCGGACATGCGGGTAGTCGTGGAAGGCGATCAGCGCGGTCACGGCGGCGAAACTGAGCTGAAAGCTCGGGCCAACCAGCGCCTCGGGACGGATCAGCAGCACGACCATGGCACCCGCGGCGACCAGCCGCAGCGTCATTGCCTCACGCCCGATCGCAAGCGCGACGATCACCAGAATAGCGGCGATGCAGGAGCGCACCGTCGGCACCTCGGCGCCTGCGAGCAGCGTGTAGCCGATGCCTGCCGCGGCGGCGGCTCCCGCCGCGATGAGCGGCAGCGGCGCGCGCAGGGCAAGCCTGGGGCTCAGCGCCAGCACCCGCAGTACCAGCCACATCGTGCCGCCCACCACTGCGCTCACATGAAGCCCGCTGATCGAGAGCAGATGGGCCAGGCCACTCGTCCGCATGGCAGCGACATCGTCTTCGGCGATCGCTCCCTGATCACCAGTGACGAAGGCGGCAGCGATGCCGCCGGTCGATCCCGGCACCTTCTCGTGGATATGGGCGGTCAACTCCGCCCTAATCCGATCGATCCATCCCCAGAAGCTCGCCTGTTCTGCTGCTGCCGTGATGGCGATCGGTCCAAGCGCTCGCCCGGTTGCGCCAATGCGCTGGAACCACGCGACGCGGGCATAATCATAACCGCCAGGCAAACCCGCCTGCGGCGGCGGCATCAGCCGAGCACGCAACCTGATTCTCTGGCCGGCTACCAAAGGCGATGTCACGTCGTCATCGTCGACGTTCACCCGGATATGCGGCGGCAAGGCCGCATTGGCATCGGGCGCGATCACCAACCTCACCATGTCGCGCGCCGAAAGATAATCGACATGCTCGATCCGCCCGGCGAATGTCGCCAGCATCGGACGATGAAGGCGAGGTGCGCTCACCCACTCGGCCCGCCACCAGATGAGCAGACATCCGATGCCCGCCAGCAACAGGAATGTCGCGCCCGCCTGCCCCGCCCGGCTGCGCCCCAGCAGCGCCAGCGATGCTGCTGCACCGGCGAACATGGCAAGCACGAACGCGATCCACCCGCTTCGGCTGTCGATCAGGAACCAGGCACCGATCCCTGTCCCCAGCGCAACCGGCAGCCATAGTGCGAGCTGATCGCGCTCGCGATCCATCCAATGCTCGAGCCGATCGGCTATGTGCACGAGCCCCCCCCTTTGCCGCACTGCAAACCCTATGCTAGGGGGCCGCCCGTCCTCCCCGTCGAGGGCATCTTTGGGAGCATGCACGCTTGGACGCAAGCCGCGAAGGACAGCCGGTAATCACGCGTTTCGCGCCGTCACCGACCGGATTCCTGCACATCGGTGGGGCACGCACGGCGTTGTTCAACTGGCTGTTCGCTCGGCACCATGGCGGCAAGTTCCTGCTTCGGATCGAAGACACGGACCGGGCGCGGTCGACCCAGGCCGCGATCGAAGCGATTCTTGATGGAATGCGGTGGCTCGGGCTCGATTGGGACGGCGATGCCGTCCACCAGTTTGCCCGCGCCGCCCGACATGCAGAAGTCGCCCACGAGTTGCTCGCCAATGGACACGCCTATCGCTGCTATGCCACGGCGGAGGAGCTTGCCGAACTTCGCGAGCAGCAGCGTGCCGCCCGGCAGCCGCTACGCTATGATGGCCGCTGGCGTGATCGCGACCCGTCGGAAGCGCCTGAAGGCGCGCCTTATGTCATCCGGCTCAAGGCGCCTACCCGGGGCGAGAGCGTGATCGACGATCAGGTGCAAGGCCGTGTGACCGTGCAGAATATCGAGCTCGACGATATGATCCTGCTGCGATCGGATGGTACGCCCACATATATGCTGGCCGTCGTGGTCGACGACCATGACATGGGGGTTACCCATGTGATCCGCGGCGACGATCATCTCAACAATGCCTTTCGCCAGCTCGCGCTGATCCGCGCAATGGATTGGCCTGAGCCGGTTTATGCGCACATCCCGCTGATCCACGGCGCCGACGGCGCCAAGCTTTCCAAACGCCATGGCGCGCTGGGTATCGATGCCTATCGCGACGAGCTGGGCATGCTGCCGGAGGCGGTAAACAATTATCTGCTCCGGCTCGGCTGGGGCCATGGCGATGATGAGATCATCGGCCGCCAACAGGCCATCGAATGGTTCGAACTCAGCGGCGTTGGGCGCTCTCCCGCGCGGTTCGATCTCAAGAAGCTGGAAAGCCTCAACGGCCATTATATCCGCGAGGCCGATGATGGACGACTCGCTGACCTGATCTTGCCATCGATCGAGCATGACTGCGGCAATTTGCTTACCCCGGAAGACCTTGCATTGCTGCGCCGCGGCATGCCGGTATTGAAGCCGCGAGCGAAGAATTTGAACGAACTGGCGCAGAACGCCGCCTTTCTGTTTCGCAAGCGCCCAATAATCATGGACGAAGCTGCATCGCTCCTGCTAGATGATACCGCTTTGGCACTGCTTGCTGCCGTCCATCGGGCGATCGCGCCGCTGGAGGATTGGACTTCCCCCTCGCTTGAGGGTGCCGTTCGGGGCGTGGCCGACGCAGCCGGGTTGGGATTGGGCAAGATCGCCCAGCCTCTTCGCGCTGCGCTTACGGGTCGCACGACCTCGCCTGGCATCTTTGACGTGCTTGTCCTTCTCGGCCGTGATGAAAGCCTTGCACGGTTGACGGACCGGATCGGAACGCCAGCACAAGAACAGGTCTAAGAAGGAGTATTATATGGGGGACAAAAGCGCCTCGCTGAATCTGGGCGGAAAGGAAACGAGTTTTCCAGTGATGGCCGGATCAGTTGGTCCGGATGTGGTCGATATCCGCAAGCTTTATGGCGCAACGGGCGCGTTCACCTATGATCCGGGATTCACGTCGACGGCGAGCTGCGAATCGAAGCTGACCTATATCGACGGCGATCAGGGCATCCTGCTCCATCGGGGCTATCCGATCGATCAACTCGCCGAAAAGTCGAGCTTCATGGAAGTGGCTTATCTGCTGCTCAATGGCGAGCTGCCCAGCAAGGCCGAGTTCGAGAAGTTCACCTACACCATCAGCCGTCACACGATGCTGCACGAGCAGCTTTCGACCTTCTATCGCGGCTTCCGACGTGACGCGCATCCGATGGCGATCATGTGCGGCGTTGTTGGCGCGCTCTCCGCTTTCTATCACGATTCGACCGATATCAACGATCCCCACCAGCGGATGATCGCATCGCACCGCCTGATCGCAAAAATGCCGACGATCGCGGCGATGGCATATAAATATTCGATTGGGCAGCCTTTCCTCTATCCGAAGAACGAGCTGAGCTACACCGGCAATTTCCTGCGTATGACCTTCGGCGTACCCGCCGAAGAATATGAGATCGATCCCATCATCGAAGACGCGATGGACAAGATCTTCATTCTCCATGCCGACCATGAGCAGAACGCCTCGACTTCAACGGTACGGCTCGCCGGCTCCTCGGGCGCCAATCCGTTCGCCTGCATCGCGGCCGGAATTGCATGTCTTTGGGGTCCGGCGCATGGCGGCGCCAACGAAGCCGCGCTCAACATGCTGCGCGAGATCGGGACGCCCGATCGCATTCCCGAATATATCGCGCGGGCTAAGAACAAGGACGACCCGTTCAGGCTGATGGGCTTCGGCCATCGCGTCTACAAGAATTTCGATCCGCGGGCGAAAGTGCTTTCGAAGGCGGCAACGGAAGTCTTGGACAAGCTCGGCAGGAACGACCCAGTGCTCGATACGGCGCGCGAGCTGGAGCGGATTGCGCTCTCGGATGATTATTTCGTCGAGAAAAAACTCTATCCGAACGTGGACTTCTACTCAGGCGTGATCCTTTCGGCGATCGGTTTCCCGACTACCATGTTCACCGTGCTCTTCGCATTGGCACGCACGGTCGGTTGGGTGGCGCAATGGAACGAGATGATCTCGGATCCCGATCAGAAGATCGGGCGGCCGCGCCAACTCTACACCGGCCCTACCATGCGGGATTATGTCTCGCTGGATCAGCGCTGAGCGGCCGTCGGCCTGACAGCTTTGGAGCGAAATCGGGATCGTCATCCCGCGGGGTGATCCCCGACCGACGGGTTTCCCGATTTCCCTCGACGGCTGGAAAAAGAGTGACGCTTATCGCGCCGGCAGCGTCAGGATGAAGCGCGCGCCCTGGCCGGGGGCGCTGTCCACCGCAAGATCGCCGCCCATGGCACGCGCGAGTTGCCGGGAAATATAGAGCCCCAATCCCGATGCCCCGCTCTTGGCGCCGTGCAGCCGTTCGAACTTCTCGAAAATCCGTTCATGATCAGCGCTGGCAATGCCGGCACCCTGATCGGCCACGATGAGAATCGCCAGGTCGCCTTCCTGCTCGGCGCGGAGCCAGATCATGCCGCCTTCGGGCGAATGGCGGATCGCGTTGCCGATCAGATTGACGAGGATCTGGAGCACGCGGCGAAATTCCCCGACCGCCGGCAAGCTCTCATCCTGGTCCGGCCGGTCGATCGTCACGCCACTATCGGCGGCACGGACCTGGAGCAGGCCGGCCGCGCGCCGGGCGAGATCGCACAGATCGATCTCCTCCATCACGGGCTTATAACCCGGTTGCTCGATCGTCTGCAGTTCGATGAGATCGTCCACCAGCGACATCAGGTGGCGGCCAGCCGATGCGATGTCCGAAGCATAGTCGGCATAACCGCGCCGCAGCGGACCATCGGCCTGGGTGCTGATGACGTCGGCATTGGCAATGATCCGGTCGAGCGGCGCCTTGAGCACCTTACCAATTTCCGAGCCGAACGTATCATCGGCCAGCGCTGCCACGCCTGCCGGCGAGGTCGCCTCATCCTCCTCGATCCGGGTGGCGCTGCCGCTGTACCCGGCGAACCGCCCGCTCTCATCGAATACCGGCAGGCCCTCCAGCATCAGCATGCCGAAGTCGGTACCGCGCAACCGCGCGCGCTGCCCCTCGAAGCTGCGCTGCATTGCGACCGCGTCGAGCATCGGAAGCGAACCATCGGGCGAATCAAACAGCCCGAAGAGCCGGGTGAACGGGTTACCCGCCAGCCCCGCCACGGTCGCGCCAAGTGCAGCGGCAGCGTTATGGGAGATGTCGCGAAGTTTAAGCTCGGCGTCCACGGCCCAATGGATGTCCGCTTCGGCCCGCCGGAAATCCTCGGTGCGCTCCCACTGCCGAAGCCTGATGTTCGGCTGGGCGGGGCGGGTCGCCCAATCACTGATTTCGATCACGACATGGTCGCCGTCCGGCTTGGCATGGACGAGCAGATCGATATCGGTGCCATCGTCGGCCGCAGTGATCGGACGCGAGATCGCCGCCTGCAAGCGCGCAACCAGTCGCACGAGCGCCGCAAGCTGCGGAATGGCAAGCATGCCGCCGGGCTTACCGCCGGTCTGCGCGTGCAGCGCCGCCAGCGGCGGATCGGCCTCGATCAACCTGCCTTCGGCATCGATCCTTCCCACAATCGGGAATAGCGGGATGGCTTCCTCGATCATGCCCGCCCCTCTCCTTCGGCGTCGAGACCCGCAATGGCGCGCCGATAATGATCGTCAAGCCCCCACGCCCGGATGGCCGCGCGCGCCTGCTCGATCGAAAGCTCGTCAAAGGCGGTGGCGGCGCGGGCAAGCTGGCGATCATTGGCCGCGCCCGGCCCCGTTCGGGCCGCAAACAGGCCAGCCAGCAGGCCAAGCGCAACATGTCGCTCCATCCCGATCGCGCGTAATAGCAGCGTCAGTCGGCTGACGTCAGCGTCGGCCAACATCGTCCAGACGGCTGCACTATCGAGAGTCGCCCTAACCGCAAGTGCTGCTACCCAGGCCGAGAGCTGCCCTTCGTAAAGAAACGCCACCAGCAGCGCATCATCAAGCGAATCGGCACGCAGCAGCCGGAGAGCCAGATCATGCGCGCGCGCATCGATCGCGTCGCGCTCGTCATAGCTGTCCATCAGCGCGGTGACGGCAGACACAAGCGCGCGATCGGCTGCCGCCGGATCAACATCATGCTCGTGCAGCATGTGATCGCGGAGCGCCGCGGCGATCCACCAGGTCATCCGGTGCTGAAGCTCGATCGGTATATCGGCCCGATTAAGCACAGGCTCGCCGAATCCGTCCGAGCGACGGCTTTCGGCGACCAGCAGCGCCGCGGCAGAGTCCGCGATCCCGGCATCGCTGTGATGGACGAGGCGCTCCATCAGCACGCCAATGCCGGTATCGCCCCGCGGATAAGCCGCCCGCAAGGCACGGCTGATATGATGCTCGTCACAATGCCGCAAAAGCAGCGCGGCGAGATCGGCATCGCGCATGACGCGCGAGCGCGCCAGTTTCGGTCTCGCGATGGCAAAGCTTTCATCGCTGAACTCGACGGTAAGATCGTGCGATTCTGCGACGGGCTTGACCGTTATCAGCCGCGCGCGCAGATCCATCTCGATGGTCTCCACGAGCGTGGAGAGCATCCGCGTCATCGCTGCATGATCCCGATCGCTGAGCCGGTATTCGGGCGTCCGAAACAGATCGTTGAGCGCCCCGGTCAACCGCGCGCGCGCGCCATCGGCCGCTCGCGCGGCGTCGGCAAGCAAACGGTCTGCATGCGCTCCGGTCGGCACCGGTCGCATCTTATCGGACGCGGACATGAGGTTCATTTATGCCAAAGAGCGTTAAGGCGATGCTAAACCTATTGCTCCGCTCGTGCCGCGCATTTTTGCAGCAATCGCATCATGCACCATGCGTTGCGCCACGACAAACGACGTGATCGCGTACACCGCCGCCGCCATCAGCCCGATGCCCCAAGCCTGAGCAATACCGAACGGGATGAACATCCAGATCAGCCCGTCGCCTGTCGCCATGAACGGCATGGCGGCGCGGTTGTCGAGCCTGTGCGCGGTACGCCATTCGATGGCCAGCGCGATCATCACGCCCATGACGAGTACGCCCAACAACGCCCACCCCCATTGGCCGTCGTCGCTGAGCCGAACCCCAAGCGCAATCAGAGAAACGCCCGCCGCCAAAAGCCGCGCCCGCGATAGCCGTGCCTCATGCCTCAGCCGGGTCATACGCACGTCAGCCAGCCGCCGTGCGATCGAGGCAAGCGGCCCGCTGATAACGAGCAGCAGCAGTGAAAGTGTGAACCAGCTGATCGCCGCCGCAGGGATCGCGATCACCGCGAGCAGCACGGCTCCGACGCCAAGCCACCAGGGATCGGCCGGCCCGCGCGCAAGCCGCGCAAAACCGATTCGCTCTACCAACGGAAAGATGCGTCGACCCGGCCAGCCCTCGCGAAAGCCCGCCGATCCATCGATGATCCGCTGTTCGAGCAACGCCAGATCCGCGGCACGGCGCGCGAACACGGGACGCTCTGAGGACCCCAGCTCGCTGCTGCCGCCAAGAGCGGGCAACACTGCGCCACCTTCGGCAAGTGCCTGCCGAAGCAGGGTTAGTTCGAAATCCCACTCCCCCAGCTTGGCAGCGGTCGCCTGGAGGCTTGTGCCTGCGACCAACGCCAGCCCCGCCCACCGCAACTGGGCACCGATCCGCTCGAACTCCTCGAGGCCGGGCTGGTCCGGAAGCGTCATCAGCGCCGGCGGCGGCGAGGCGACAAGGCGATTGAACACCTCCGATCCCGCGATGCAGCCATCGGCAATGAGCAAGACGATCTCGTCAGGGTGGATGCGGTCGGCCGCATCGGCGACACTGCGCGCGATATCGACACGGATGCCGCCCCTGCGCAGCCGGTCGACCGCACCGATCAGAGGCGCCGGCATCCTTTCCACCAGGATGATGATGTGGGCAGCGCCTGCGCGAACGGCACGCCTGACCTGATGCTCCAGCAGGGTTGCGCCGGCAAGCTGCAGGCTCGATCGCAACGTGTCGCTGCCGTCGTCCACCGTCTGAGATGCAAAGATCAGCGCCGCGAGCGCCATAGACCTCCCCAGTCACCCGTTTGGGCGATTAGGGCCAAGCTCTGTATTTATCAAACGTTCGAAGCGGGCTCAGCTATCGAAAGCTTTGATTGCCGCCTCAATCCTCCGCAGCACCACCGGATCGCCGGGCGCGCCGTTCGCCGCCTCGATCGCGGCGTCCATCAGGCTGACCGCTCCGAAGCTGCCGCCCAGCCCCTGCAGACGCAGCGCCGCCATCTTCCAGTTGGCGTCGCAGCGAGATCGCCTAAGCTGATCCACCAGCGCGTCTGCACTTTCCAGAAATGCGCCGCGCAATTCCGCCACCAGCGTGGGATCATCCCCCACGGCCGCTGCCAAGGCGATGTGAAGAGCACCGGGATCATAGACCATCCGCTGTATATAAATCCCGCCTGCTTAACGAGATATTGAGATGCAGCCCCTTTTTCTTGTGTCGAAAGCTGATAGAGTCCGCCCATGACGATTGGGGGAAAGCCCGCCGAAGAATGGCGCCAGGACGCTGCTTCCGATGCCAATGCCTTCGTTGCGGCGGACGCGCGTTCCGACGCCTGGGCGCTGCTCGACCAGGATTTCGATGACACGGCCGCGAGCGATGAGGAAGAGAGAGCGCTTCCTGACCGCTCCGGATCCAGCGAAAAACTTCCCGCGCTCCTGCTGACGCTGCTCGCGCTTGCCTGGATCGCGGGGGCGAGCTGGAAGATCTTCGGTTCGAACCCCGGTCTCACCGCCGAGTTCATCACGACGCTGAACCTGATCGGGCTGGCCAGCGGACCTGCCGCGATATTGGCGATCGCCTACCTGCTGGTGGGGCCGACCAGCCGTCGCGAGACGCGCCGCTACGGGCATACCGCGCGCGTGATGCGCATGGAATCGTCCCGCCTCGAAGAAATCATGGCTGCACTTGTCGAGCGCGTCGACGCGAACAGCAGGGCCATGGCCGAGCAGATCGCGCTTTTGGAAGGCAAAGGCAACGAAACCGCGCACAAGATATCCGAGATCAACGACTCGATGCGCGAGAATATCAGCACGCTCGCGCGCCATTCGCTCTTGCTTGGCGCGGCAGCTTCTTCCGCGCGCGAGGAGATGAAAACACTGCTGACCGACCTGCCGGACGCCGAATCGCGAATGGGACAGCTTACCGAGCTGCTGCGCAGCGCCGGCCATGTTGTCGACAGTCAGGCGGCAGGGCTGCAAAGTCAGCTGCTCACGCTCACGCAACGCGCGCGCGATGCGGACGAATCGGCTGGCGCCGCTGCCGAACGGTTGGCGGGCCAGCTCGAGAGGATCGAGGGCACATCGCGAAAAGCCGGTCAGGAACTGCGCGTCGCCGGCGAGCAAATCGAGCAATCGATCCAGTCAGCAGTTGAGAAGACGTCCCGCGGCATCGAGGATGCACGCCAGAATATGGACGTGCAGAGCTCAGCCATGCTCGCGATGATCGAGCAAGGCCGCGAGGCGCTCGATCGGGCAGGCTTGGATTCGACTCAGCTTATCGGAAAGCGGATCGAGGAAATCGGCCGCCAAGTGGATAGCATCACCGCGCGTCTTTCCGCACAGGAAAGCACCAGCGCAACTTTGCTCCATCAACTCCAGCGAGAACTCGGCGAGGCCGAAGCGCGCTTCACCTCGTTGAAGGAGACCGCAACCGAGCATACTGCCGACCTCGCCGAGGCGATCGTGTCGCTGACCGATCATGCCGGTCGCGTGACGGAAACGTTGGGCGGCAGCGCAAATGCGGCCGACGATCTGCTCAAGCGCGCCGAAGCGCTGCGCGCCGCGATCGATGACTGCGTGCGCGACGTCAACTCTTCCCTGCCCTTCGCGCTTGCGCAGCTCGAGGAGCAATTGATCCACAGCCAGGAAACGGTGCGGAGCACGCTTCCCGATACCCAGAAGCTCGAAGCAGCCGCACGCAGCTTCGCAACCAGCGTCGACGCGGCCGGCGAGTCACTCGATCGCCACAGTGACGCGATCGCCACGCTCGGCGACACGGCCGGCAAGCAACTCAGCCAAGCCCGCGATGAAGCCGAGCAACTGGGTAAGATCATCGCTGATGCCGAAGAAGGCATCACCGCGCTGAACCGCGGCGCCAGCACCCAGCTCGTCGAGGCGCTGCACCGCATCCGCCAGGCAGCCACGGAAGCCACCGAGCGTGCCCGCACAACGCTCGGTTCTGTCATTCCAGACGCTGCTGAGGCGCTTTCGACAGCAAGCGCCGAAGCGATCCAGCGTGCTGTCACAGAGCCAGTGCAACACCAGCTCGCCGCAATGATGGAGATGGCGGAACGCGCAGTTCAGGCGGTGCAGGCTGCAAGCACCAGATTGTCGCTGCAGATGCAGACCATCAACGAAACCAGCCGCGCCATCGAAGAGCGTGTCGAAGAGGCCAAGACAGAAGCCGAACGCAGCACGCAGGATACGCTGTCGCGCCGCGTATCACTACTTATCGAATCGCTGAATTCCACTGCGATCGACGTGACCAAGATCTTGTCGAACGAAGTCACCGACAGCGCCTGGGCCGCGTATCTGCGCGGCGATCGCGGGGTCTTTACCCGCCGTGCGGTCCGCCTGCTCGATAACGGCGAAGCGCGCGACATCGCCCGGCATTATGAGGAAGAACCGGAATTCCGCGAACAGGTGAACCGCTATATCCACGACTTCGAGGCAATGCTTCGCCGCGTGCTCTCCACTAGGGACGGGACCCCGCTCGGCGTCACCTTGCTCTCATCGGATATGGGCAAGCTCTACGTGGCGCTCGCTCAAGCGATCGAACGGCTTAGGACCTGATCGACACTTGCGGCCATGTCGCGCGCGCAACGCGGCACCGGCTCGATCAAGCGACCTATATTCCGCCTTCGACAGGCTCCAATCGGGCTTCCGCAAGCGTCATCATGAGAGCGTTCACGCAAGCACCCAACTGGGCTTCGTCAATTGATCTCACGACGAAATTAGCCCCTACTCGTCCATCCCGAAAGAACGGATAGCTGCCGATTTGACATCCGTCATAGGCGCGTTCCGTCTCCTCCAACATGTTGGCAACCTCGCTCTCGGCCACCCAGCAGCCGATCGTGCGCGAGATCATCGGCGCGCCGCCTTCGAGCTTGCCCGAAAGGGCATCGAGCATCATCGCCGCTATGCGCGGCACACCTGCCAGGATGAAAATATTGTCGATCCGGATTCCCGGCGCGCCGGACAGGGCGTTTTCGATCAGTTCAGCACCTTGGGGAACACGGGCCATGCGCAGGCGCGGTTCGTTCAAGCCGCCGCGGCTCGCATAATAGCCTTCGAGGACCGCGCGCGCGCGCGGATGAACCTCCACGGTCAGACCCAGGGCAGCGGCAATCGCATCGACCGTGATGTCATCATGCGTGGGGCCAATGCCCCCAGTCGTGAAAAGATAATCGTTCCCGGCCCTGAGTTGGTTCACGGCCGCCCCGATCGCGCCCAGATCATCCGCAACAATGCGGACCTCGGCGAGACGGATACCCTGAATATTGAGCCATTTCGCAAGCTGCGCAACGTTTGCATCCTGCGTACGGCCGGAGAGGATCTCGTCGCCGATTACCAGCAGGGCGGCGGTCCAGATACGCGGTTCGGGCATATCCTGGCCATAGCGCCTCTTTTCCCCGAAACTCAATTGCGAAGCTCGCAAATCGACCGGGCATGGCATATATCAGTCGCATGATCGAATATGTCGCTGTTCGCCCGGACGAACCGGTTGCTCGCAACGGAGCCATCAAACTCTATGGCCCCGACGGCTTTGAAGGCATGCGCAAGGCAGGCCGCCTTGCAGCCGAGGTGCTTGATGCGCTCGTCCCGCATGTCGTGCCCGGCGTCACGACCGAGGAACTCGATACACTCGTACGCGAGCATAAGCTGCGCGGCGGCGGCATCCCTGCCACGCTGAATTACCGTGGCTATACGCATAGCTGCTGTATCTCCATCAACCATGTTGTTTGTCATGGCATTCCCGGACCGCGCCAGCTGAAGTCGGGTGACATCGTCAACATAGACGTGACCGTCATGGTCGACGGCTGGCATGGCGATACCAGCCGCATGTTCCTGGTTGGCGACGTAGCAATCAAGGCACGCCGGCTCGTCGATGTCACCTATCAGTCAATGATGCTGGGGATCGAACAGGCAAAGCCCGGCAACCATCTCGGCGACATCAGCCATGCGATCCAGAGCTTTGCCGAAAAGCACCGCTATGGCGTAGTGCGCGATTTTTGCGGCCACGGGCTTGGGCGGGTGTTCCACGATGCGCCCGAGGTGGTGCATGTCGGACGGGCGGGAACTGGCCCGGAGCTTCGGCCGGGCATGTTCTTTACCATCGAGCCCATGATCAACATTGGCCGCCCGGACGTAAAGGTGCTGGAGGATGGCTGGACGGCGGTGACGCGTGACCGCTCGCTCTCCGCCCAGTTCGAGCATTCGGTCGGCATTACTGAGGACGGGTGCGAGATTTTCACCAAGAGCCTCGCCGGCCTTGACGCGCCACCCTATTTCTAATCGCCGTCCATGAGCGAGGCACCCGCGTCCGCTCGCCTGAAGCTTAAGGCCCAGATTTTTTTGGGCGACGAAATAGCCATGGGTCCAGGCAAAGCAGAGTTGTTGGAGGCGATCGACCAGACCGGGTCGATTTCGGCCGCGGGCCGAGCGTTGGGCATGAGCTATCGGCGCACGTGGTTGCTGGTCGATACGATGAACCGCTGCTGGCGAGAGCCGCTCGTGACCACCACGCTTGGTGGCAGCAAGGGTGGTGGTGCTTCGATAACGGCGTTCGGCCGCGAAATCCTCCGCCAGTATCGCGATCTCGAGAATAGGATTCATGCCGAAGCCGAGGCTGGAACATGGCGAGCGCTGCTGTCGTCGCTGCACTCTTAACGCCGATGAAGGCAAAGTGAGTCGGGGCGATTGCATCCGAGTCGCTTACCGACCCATTTCTTGCCCCCGCGAGCTTGCTTAAAATTGAGGCAACACCCCCCTCTTATGCCTCGTTTTGTAGCAGAGTTGGCGTCAAAAATCCCGATTTTCTGCGGCTTCTTGCGTCTTTGCCTTTGGCACGCTTATTGAAGATCGCGCTCTGGGCGGAGGGATTAGAAGAAGGTGAAAAAGATCGAGGCAATCATCAAGCCGTTCAAGCTCGATGAGGTCAAGGAAGCGCTTCACGAAGTTGGAGTGTCCGGTATCACAGTGACCGAGGCCAAGGGCTTCGGCCGCCAGAAAGGGCATACCGAACTTTATCGCGGCGCTGAATATGTCGTCGATTTCCTGCCGAAGGTGAAGCTTGAGGTGGTGGTCGAGGCGAGCCTCGCCGACCGCGTCGTCGAAGCGATCGCCAACGCCGCACAGACGGGCCGCATCGGTGACGGCAAGATCTTTGTCACGCCGGTCGAGCAGGCAGTGCGAATCCGCACCGGGGAGAGGGACGCGGACGCGATCTAGGATCGCTTTCCGAAGCATGACGGGTCAAAGCAGAACAGCTCCGCTGTTCGTTGGGTTTTTTCTTGGGGAAGGCAGACACGATGGCCAACAAACCGGCTGATGTACTGAAGTTGATGAAAGAAAAAGAGATCGAGTGGGTCGACCTGCGTTTCACCGATCCTAAGGGCAAATGGCAGCACCTCTCGATGGTCGCCAGCGTCGTTGGCGAGGATGAGCTGACCGACGGCTTCATGTTCGACGGCTCGTCGATCGAGGGCTGGAAGGCCATCAACGAATCCGACATGATCCTGAAGCCGGATCTGGATGCGGTCTGGGTCGATCCGTTCTCAGCCACTCCGATGCTGATCCTGGTCTGCGATATCGTCGAGCCCTCAACTGGCCAGCTTTATACGCGCGATCCACGCTCGACTGCGAAGCGCGCCGAGGCCTATCTGCAATCCACCGGCATCGGCGATACCGTGTTCGTCGGACCGGAAGCCGAATTCTTCATGTTCGACAACGTCCAGTTCGATTCCACCTACAACGAGTCCTACTACAAGATCGACGATATCGAACTGCCCACCAACAGCGGCAAGCCTTATGAGGCCGGCAACCTTGCGCACCGTCCGCGCGCCAAAGGCGGCTATTTCCCCGTCGCGCCCGTCGACAGCGCTGTCGACATCCGCGGCGAAATGGTCTCGACCATGCTCGAAATGGGGCTGCCGTGCGATAAGCACCACCATGAGGTTGCGGCCGCGCAGCACGAGCTCGGCCTGACCTTCGGTACGCTCGTCACCACCGCTGACCGCATGCAGATCTATAAATATGTCGTCTGGCAGGTGGCCCAGGCTTACGGCAAGACCGTCACCTTCATGCCGAAGCCGATCGCCAAAGATAATGGATCGGGCATGCACACCCACATGTCGATCTGGGCCAAGGGCGAGCCTTTGTTCGCCGGCAATGGCTATGCCGGCCTCTCGGAGACCTGCCTCTATTTCATTGGCGGCGTGATCAAGCATGCCAAGGCGCTCAACGCGTTCACCAACCCGACCACCAACAGCTACAAGCGGCTGGTGCCGGGCTATGAAGCTCCGGTTCTGCTGGCTTATTCGGCTCGCAACCGTTCGGCTTCCTGCCGTATTCCTTACGGCGCCGGCGCCAAGGCGAAGCGCGTCGAGTTCCGCTTCCCGGATGCGATGGCAAACCCGTATCTGGCTTATGCCGCGCTGCTGATGGCTGGGCTCGACGGCATTGAGAACAAGATCCATCCGGGCGAAGCCATGGACAAGAACTTGTACGATCTTCCCCCGGAAGAGCTCGCGATGGTTCCGACAGTCTGCGGTTCGCTTCGCGAGGCGCTCAACTCGCTGGCCGCCGACCATGCTTTCCTCACCAAGGGCGGCGTGTTCACGGAAGACCAGATCGAATCTTATATGGAACTCAAATGGCCGGAAGTGGCACGTTGGGAAATGACCCCGAGCCCGGTCGAATTCGATATGTATTACAGCTCCTAATCCGGCCGTAATCTTTATCGAAGGCGCTCCGGAGGGAAACTTCCGGAGCGCCTTCTTTTTGGCTTAAAGGGCACCGCCGCGGGTTCCGCGATTTCTACGATCGGCGCCAGTGACAAGCGCCATAATCCGCTCGGAGTGTTTGGAATGTTGTCTCCTGTCTCGTCAGAGGCTCATGCCCGCCAGGCCATCGGCTTTTACGAGTTCGTGATCCTGATGGCCGCGCTGATGGCAGTCAACGCGCTTGGCATCGACACCATGTTGCCAGGGCTGCCGGCGATCGCGCGATCGATCGGGATCACCGAGGAAAACCAGCGGCAGTGGATCATATCCTGCTACATGCTCGGCTTCGGCGCGATGCAGATTGTCTACGGCCCACTGGCTGATCGCTTCGGGCGCCGCCCGATCATGATTACCGGCCTGTTGCTTTATGCGGCGACAAGCCTGGTCGCCAGCTTTGCCAACACCTTCGCCACCATCATCATCGCACGGACATTGCAAGGCATGGCTGCAGCCTCGGCGCGGGTTATCCCGATCTCGATCATCCGGGACTGCTATTCCGGGAGGCACATGGCGCGTATCATGTCGCTTACCGTGATCGTCTTTCTCGCCGCGCCGATACTCGCGCCTTCGATCGGAAAGATAATTCTCTTGTTCGCACCATGGCCTGCCATCTTCCACGCGCTCGCGCTCTTTGCGGCGGTGCTGGCGATTTGGCTTGGCCTCCGGCTTGGAGAGACATTGCATCCCGAATATCGCCGGAACATCAACCTGCGCGAGATCCTGCGCGCTGCGCGAACAGTCGTCACCGATCGTTGCTCGATCGGATATACGCTAGGCCAGACAATGACTTTCGGCGCGATGCTCGGGTTCGTGACGAGCGCGCAACAGCTCTTCACCGAAGTCTTCGATGCAGCTCAGACGTTTCCGATCTACTTCGCAATCATCGCAGGATCGATGGGCATTTCGGCCTTCGTTAATAGCCGCATCGTCCTGCGATTTGGTTCGCGCCGTATCTCGCATACTGCTCTCATCGGCTACATCGTCGCTGGGGCGGTGCACCTCGTGTCGATCAACATGTTCGGCGACAGCCTTTTGAGCTTCATGCTCTTTCAGTTCGTCCTGATGTTCTTTTCCGGCCTGATCGGATCGAACTTCAGTGCCATGGCGATGGAGCCGATGGGCGCCATCGCAGGCACCGCCTCATCGGTTCAAGGTACCATCGCGACCTTATTAGCCACCGGGATCGGCATCATCGTCGGCCAGAATTTCGATGGCACCGCCGTGCCGATCGTCACTGGTTTCTTCCTGTGTGGCATCGGCGCATTGATCGCGGCGCTGTTCGCCGAACGGGGCAAGCTGTTCCGGCCCCATCATACAGAACCGGCGCCGCTTCAATAATCCTTCGAAACACGCACGTTCACGCTCTGTCGGCCGACCGTCGACACTGACGATAGGAGCGAAAGCCAGCGCGTAATCTGGAACTCGACGTTCGTCGCGGAATAACCCTGCCCGTCGGTCACCAGCTCCACATAGGTTCGCCGCCCGATATATTTGCCGGCCGCGACCGAAGTCCCCTGCCCTGTCGTCACATCGGCCGGCAGGATGCGCAATCGATCGAGCCCTGTGACCTTGCGCACCGCGTTGATCGGGTTGATGCCTCCGCCACTGTTGCGCAACGAAGCGACTGCCGCCGCGAGCTGCAGGGCCTCAGGCGCCGAGAGATTCGTGATCGACGTGCCGAACAGCAGGCGCGACAGCAACTCATCTTCGGGCAATGCAGGAATACTGGTGAAGTGAATGTCAGGATGCTGGCCGGTGCCGCTCACCTGGATCGTGGCGTTGAGCCCCTGAATGCTGGCTGAGGCAGAGATGTCCAGCACAGGATCCGGCGGCGCCTCGCCCAGAAAACGGATCGTCCCCCGATCGAGATCGAAGCGGCGCCCGGCAAATTCATAGCCGCCGCGGACGAGATCGGCCCGCCCGGTGATCGCTGGGTTTTCGATCGTGCCTTTAATTGCGAGCACCGCTCGCCATTCGCTATCGAGGCCAAGGCCGCTGACCATCAGCCGATTGCGGGCATTGGCTTTGAGATCGAGTTGCCAGGGCTTCCGCGCACGCTCCTCCTGATCATCGCCCGGACGATTGAGCTCGACCACGTTCAGCCGCGGCACCTCGGTTACCGTAGCCCTCCCGAGGCGGAAGCTCCCGCGCAGCACCTTCAAGTCCCCGGCGATCGTTCCTCCCGATCCATCCGATCGGATGGTCAACGGCCCGGTCACGACCGCAGCGATATCGTCCCGGTTCAGGATCTGGGCATCATTGGTTTGCAGCGACAGGTTCATCCCGAAGCCGTTCACGGCCGCCAGATCGAAGCTGCCAGTGCCGCTGATCGTTCCTCCGCCGCGGGTGGAGCCGCTGAAATCGTCGATCCGTAATACCGATCCGCCAAAGCTACCGCTGGCGGCGATCTTGTCGATCACAGTGCCAGTAACGGCGCTTTCGAGCCGCGCACCATTTGCCTTCAGCGAACCGCGAATGCTCGGATCATTCACCGTCCCGCTGACGTCTGCCCCAATTGCGATCGGGCCGGACAGGTCAATCGATTCGATGCCGATGAGGCGCCAGATCGTGTCGGCCTGCCCGTTGTAGCGAAGCTGCGCGAAAACCGGCGCGCGCGAGATGCGCTCGACGATCGTGCCTTGCGGTGCCAGCGTACCGATCCTCGCCTGCGCGCGCCCGATTACCTTGCCTTGGCTGAGCGCGATCGCGCGAACGGCAAAGGCATTTTCCGTAAGCCGCGCGGCGAGACCCATGTCGATCGGCCTCGAGGACAGCACCAGCCCCGATCGGGTAAGCCCGCGGATCGTCAATTTCGCATCGCCCACCGGGAGCTGCGACGCCCGGGACACCCGATAGCTCAACTGTCCAGTGGCGGTGCCGCCGAGAGCTAGGTCCGGCGCGACGATATCGAGCACCGAAAGTGGGATGTGATCGACACTCGCATCGACCTCGTTGGCCTTGCCGCCGAAATGGCCAGAGAAGGTCACTCGTCCACCAGCGAAGTCGAGTTGCGTCCGGCCGACTTGCCAACCGTCGTCGGTCCTCGAGATAACTGCCGGCGTAGCGAGCTGGATCGGCTTGCGGTCTACCGTCCCGTTGCCGTTGATCGTCACGCTGTTCGGCGTGAAGTCCGCAGTAGTCGTTAGATCGAATGCCCGTCCGCGCGATCCCGCAAGCTGTGCCTTGATCTGCCCGCTGCCGCCGCGCATCGCGATCGTTGCGGAAAGCCGCCCAAGCGCGAGCTGCTGGCGGCGAAGCCCCCTGCCCTCGATGGTCGCGCTTATCGACGTACCAGCGGGATCGAGCAGGAATTCGCCATCGAGCTTACCCCGTCCTACGCGCGCATCGGCAACGCCACCAAGCTGGGCGCGCGCGAAGCTCAGATGCGGTTCCACACGTTGGATTTGGCCTACGGGGTTGAAAGCGATCGTGCCGTCGATGCCGCCCCCTGCTGCAACGATCTTGCCGGTAAACCCGCCGGGATCAGCGCGCAGGCCGCCCGTCGCGTGGGTACCGGACACGTCAAGCCCCTGGATTGCAATCAGCGCCGGCTGCCCCGGCTGCAAGATGATGCGCCCACTTCCGTCGAACGGACCTAGATAAGACCCCCCATTGGCACGCCACCTGAACCCGGACGGCTCAGGGTCAAGCAGCAGGTGGACCGCCGTCAGTCCGAGCGCATCCATCGGCCGCGCCAATGCGATATCGAGCCGCGGCCGGCTGATATTGCCGTCGAGCTGAACATCGAGCGGGCCGTAGCGGCGCTGGCTGCCGCTGCCCTTGAAAAAGAATGTGCCGTCGCGGCGGCGATACCCGGTCCCGTTGAGTTTGATGTCAGGACCAGAGAGCCGCAGATTTACGAAGTGCAAAATGCCATCGCGATCGCGCACGAGCCGGGTTTCGATCTCGGGCAATCCGCCGGCCAAGGACCGGAGAAAAGCATTGTCGAAACGCCGCATCCAGACATGGCCGCGGCCTTCGACATGGCTGCCTAGGCCACCGGTCCCGGGCGCGACCTTGAGATCGGTGAGAACGTCGACGATCCCAAGGCCGGGGATAAGATAACGCCGCAGCGCGCTGCTCACCGTGACCTCGAAGCGGCCGGTGACAAGATCCACGAACAAGGCCACTTTGCCCTGCAGCTTGTCCGAACTGAGCTTGAGCCCCTCTGCGGTGAGCGCCTTGGCCGTCACCTTCACCTGACCATCGACGCCAAGATTGTGCAGGATGCCGCCGGCGACGTCGCCGACGCCCGTCACGCGCTGCGCCGACACTCTTATTGGGATGACGATCGGCGACTTCGAGAGATGGCCGCTGCCTGTAATCCGCACCGCTTCGAACCCCGTGGCGTCGAACGCAACCCGCGGCGTGGTCAGCACATAGTTGAACGCGGCGGTGCCGAAGGGGCCGTCGAAGCGCGCATGCAACCGCATGTCGCGGCCGGTCATGTTCGGGAATAGCGCCGGCGGTTTCAAAAGATCGAGATCGACCGTCAGATTGGCGAAGCTGCTCTGCGCCAGATCGATGATCCCGGCTGCCTTCACAGTCAGCGCCGTAGAGCGCAAGAGAAGCCGCGAAGTCAGTTTCCGGTCGCTGAGCGTGGCGCTGCCGTCCACTCTCACTTGCGGGCTGGTCAAGCGCTGCACCTTGCCTTTGGTGATCGGAGCGGGGGCGAGCATCCCGCTCAACACGTAGCGGCCCGATTTCACGGCAAGCCCGAGGTCGACCACATCAAAGCCGGAAATGTCCGCCCGTGCGCGCCCATGCCAGTCGCTCCAAACGCCATCGCCGCTGATCCGAGCCGACATTGGGCGCTGAGTTCCCGCCAAGGCGCCAATAATGCCCTTGGCGGGGGCATTGAGCGTGAGATCCACGTCGAACCGGTTACGGTCGGGTTCGGCGTCGAGCGCCAGGCGAATGCGATCCTTGGCCGACGAAAAGGCCGAAAGATTGATCCGGGCGCGCCGGTTGTGAATGTCTGCGTTCGCTTCGATACGGGCGATCTGACGGGTGCCGGTTACGGCAGGTTCCACGCGCAATCTTCCGATCGAGAGCCGATCGATCCGCACGTCGAAGCCTGGCAGGAGCGGCTGCCGCTTGCCCGTGGGTTGCAGCTTCGGAATCCGATACAGCACGGCCAAATCGGTTACGGCGCTGCGAATATCGAGCTTGTTTACACTCCAGGACAGCGGCCGCCAGTCAAGCCTCAACTCGGGCACTTCGAGAAACAAACCCCTGGGATCGGCCAGGCGTACGTCCCGGAGCGTTGCCTTGCTGTAAATCGAACCATCGATCCGCCCGACCGTGATGCGCAACCCCGATGACGGTTCAAGCGCGGCGATGCGATCGGCAATGAAGCGGTGGCCTGGGCTCGTGTCCAGCATCCAGAGAAGCAGCGAGAGGCCGATCAGCACCGCCAGCACGGCAAGACCAATGCCGCGCGCGATCCGCCTCCACATCGCGGGCGGCGACGTCGGGGACGGAGCTTCGATGTCGGGCGCTTCGCTCAAAAGGCTTGCCCCAGCGAAACATATATGGCGACACGAGGGTCGCCCTTGCGACGATTGATCGGCGTGCCGACGTCCAGGCGGATGGGGCCGAAGCTGGTATAGTAGCGCACGCCAAGCCCTGTCCCGTACCGCAGGCCACTGAACCGGGGTAATGCGTTGGTGTAGATATTGCCGGCGTCGAAGAAGGGGACGACGCCGAAATCGCCGAACCGGACTCGGGTCTCGATCGAAAATTCGTTGATCGAGCGGCCGCCGATCGGATCGTTGTTGACGTCTTTCGGACCAATGTCCTGATAGCCGTAGCCACGCACGGACCCGCCGCCACCGGCATAGTAGCGACGCGAAGGTGCGATCTGGTCGCGCTGGGCACCCATGATCGTCCCAAGGCGAAGCCGTCCTGCAAGGACGACCTTCGAGCCCACCGGTTGATAGATGCTCGCATCGATCTGCGCACGCGCATAAGTGAAAGTGCCCGCGTGAAACGAGACCTCAGGCGAGAGCCGCCCCGACAAACGATAGCCGCGGCTGGGATTAAGCAGATCGTCCGACCCGTCATAGGAAAGCTGTCCGGGGAGGGCCGCGATATAGAAGGTTCGCCTCCGCGGCGCACCGGTCGCCTCGATCGTGTCCCGTTCGTCGGAGATGGCAAGCTCGGTGCCGACCGACCAGGTCCACTTTTTTTGCCAGATGATGTTGGTCTGCCGCTCCAGCGCCGCACCGACCGTGAAAGTCTTGGCATCATAGGCTTGGCGATGGGTGTGGCTCGCTACGATCTGGGCGGTAAGCACGCGATCGCGGCGCCGGAAATTACTGCGGCGAAGCGAGGCGCCGAGCGATTGCTCCTGGGTGCCGGCAACGCCACTGAACGTCACCTGTCCCTCGGGTCGGATCAGATTGCGATGAGTCCAGCTGATCGCCGCACGAAAACCCTCGCCCGTGCCATAGCCAAGCTCGCCAGCGATTGTACGTGGCGGGGCACGTTCCACCGTCACCGTGAGATTGACCACGTTGGGATCGGCGGTTCGTACTGGGGTGAGTTTTACGGACGAGACCAACCCCGTCGCGATCAGAGCTCGGCGCAAGTCGTCGACATCCGTCGTGTTATAGACGTCGCCCCGCTTGAACCGAGCCATGCGCTGAACATGTTTGGGCCCAAAGGGCTTGCGCCGGCCCTCGATCTCGACGCCGCCGAACCGCGCGAAATCACCCGGGGCAGCGTTCAATGTCAGCTTGGCGGCATGCTCGGCGTGATCGATCGAAACCGACGGTTCGTCCACCTTGGCGAAAGGAAAGCCGTGATCGCCGAGATATTTGCGGAGATTAGCGGTTGCGGCCAATACCGCCTCGGCGTTCACTGGATCGCCGGTCTTGACGCTGAAGGCCTGCCGCGCGGCTTCAGGTTGAAGTCCCGAGGCGTGCAGGCCCTCTATGGATATGTCGGCAAAGTGATACAGCTGGCCCGCCTCGACGCGAAGGATGACCGCAATGCGCGCCGCACGGGAATCGACTTCAGTGGTGATCGAGGCGCCGTAAAAGCCCTCGGCACGCAGCAAATCGCGCAGCAATTGTTCGTCCTCGCGTGCCCTGCGGTCGATCTGCGCGGTATTGGCGGGTTTGCCCTCTCCTTGCTTCAGAGTGGAGATGGCATCAAACCGGCTGCGGATACGCTGAGCGCTGTCCGGATCAAGCCCTTCGATGACCACTGTGTAGCGTTGCTCGGCTGCCGCATCCGCCGTTGCCGCCTTGGCTTTCTGGTCTTCGGGCTTGGACGGTGAACCTGGGCCCGTGGCCGAAACGTCGCCGGCCGCAGGGGCCTCGGGCGCGTTCAGATCCGGCCAATCGACCCCAAAATCGGGTATGACATCCAATGATGAAGATGGATCGAGCACTGGCTCGCGCGCCGGTTCCGGTTGCGCCGCAGCCGGGGCCGCCAAAATGACGAGGCTTGCGGCGCCCAGATAACTCACAACGGCTTGCCGCGAAACGGACGACATCATTCGTCCGCTCCTAGCGGGACAATCAAGCCGCCGCCAGCGGCGAAATTCCCGTGCTGCCCAGCCGACCGAAACGGCAGGCTAGTGCAGTGTGCCGATCACCTCTTCGCTGATCAGCACCGGAATCAGCCGCTCGATCTGCCGCCAGCGCGCGAAGAGATAGATATTGCCCTGTTCGCGGCAAGCGTCCGCCCGGGCGGACGCTTCGATATCGGCTGCCGTACCGAAATGATCGATCAGATCCGTCGCGCCTTCATAAATGTCGCGATCCGCAACCTGGACCAATGGCTGATCGAACTCTTCAAACATGGTGCCCCCGATATGTTTTTTTCGCCCGCGCCGGCACTTCAAGAATCATGCCAGCCGTCGCGGTGGTAAATAGCGAGCTTTCCTTTGTCCTCAAGTGCTTATTCGTTATTACCGAACTGTAACGAACGTCCAGAATTGAAACAGCTGGCACAGACCCTCCCCCTTTGGCATGAGACGGCGCATGGATCATGACAATCGAACAAAGCTTCGCGCGGGCGGCTTTCCAATCGCGATTTCGACCCTCGCCGGCACCATCATCGGCGTTGCCTTGGGGCAATCGACGATAGGGATTTTGGCCGGTGTTGCGTTCGGATGCGGCGTGGCGTTCCTGCTCTGGTTGCGGGACCAGAAACGTTGATCGCGACTAAATTTTGTTAAGAGCCGCCTAACTGATCCTGCGGCCGGCCCAAATCACCCGCCCGATGATCGACACGGATTTCAGATCGCAGTTCCGCCACACAGGATAGGCTGGATTGTCGCTCCTGATCTCGAAACGCTTTCCGGAAGGATTCATGGCGACGCGCTTGACGTTGAGCATGTCCTCAATCCGCAGCACATATATGCCATCGCGCAGGCGCTCGGCGCCATCATTGCTGTCGACCAGAATATCGTCACCATCAGCCAGCGTCGGCGTCATCGAATCGCCCGTGACACTGATGACCGAAAGGCTCGTCGGGCTGCCGCCGGTCAGCTCGCGAAGCCAATCGTTGCGGAAGGCGATGCGAGCGCTCACGCGTTCCTCGAACACCAAGGCCCCTGGCCCCGCCGATGCCGCCGCACTGACATAGGGCACCATCACCAGTTCGGAGCCCCGCTTTGCAGCCAGTGGATCAACCGCCTCGACGGCACGCGGCCCGTTGCCGGCGGGGCCGCCAAGCAGCTCTTCCGCCACGCCGAAATAATCGGCGAGAATGCGGCGATCATCCTCATCCAGCTTTCGCGGTACGCCGCGCTTGATAAATTGCTGAACATAGGCCGAGTTGCGCCCCAAGAGGCGCGATAGCGACGCATAATCATCGCCGCGTTGCCGGATCAGCTGCTCCAAATTAAGCCGCGCGTCGGATTGATCCATAACCGCCATGGCATCGCATTAACGATAGGAATCTACCTAGACAAGTAGGAATTTCCTTTCGATAGGATAATTCCTACTTGATAGGATGATTCTTGGAGAAAGACGATATGTATTTGCTTCGCGCGGTTGAACAGCATCTCCGCAAAACCGGCACCTCCGCCACGCGTTTCGGGCGCGAAGCGGTAGGCGATCCCCGTTTTGTCGCTGATCTGCGCAATGGGCGCGAGCCGCGCGAGCGAACCGAAGTGCGCGTCCGCGCCTATCTTCGCGCCGTTGAAGGCCAGAGATAATATCAAGCCAGCGTGGGCGGGATCCTGATCAGCGCCGTACCGCCATTTTACGCAGTTCATCGAGCGTGGAATGAAGGCCTTGGCTACCGCGGTCGATTTTTGGCGCCTGCGCAGGTTGCGCGCCTGTTTGAGCACGCCTTTCGAGACCGGCCTCAAGGCGGCGCATCAAGGCAGCGATTGACTCATCCTCGCCTAGCTGGGCCGGCGCCGGAACCGTTATAGCCGTCGAAGGAAGCGGACGGACCTGTTCCACCTGCGGCAGCGGCTTGCGAGCGGACAACGATGACCCAGCACGACCGGACTCGACTATTTTCCAATCGCCGAGTTCCACCCGTTCGGCTTCGATCGGCCGGCTGCCGCGCAGGGCCTGGAAATCCAGGAAGATGGGGGAATCGTCCGCAGGTTGCAGCGTAACCGGCGACGGGACGGGTGAGAACGCCACGTCTAAAATCTCCAGCCGAGCCGGTTCGGGCAACGGCGCAGCGCTCGCCTCAAAGGCTTCTTCGAATTGCGGGGGCGTGAAGAAGACAGGGTCTGACTCGCGCTCCTGCTGCTTTGGGCGAGATTCTCGATCCAGCAATAAAAAAAGAGCGATCACGGCCGCGTGCGCGATCAGCGCGACCAGCCCGGCGACGATCATACGGGCTGTCATGCCCAAAGGCGGAGCCGCCGCAGAAAGGATCGACGGCAGGCCGGACGCGGTGATCAGACCTTCGAAAATATCCGCCGGCATCGCGACGACGAAAAATGCCAGGGCAAGCGCCAGCATGAATCCCATCGATCCGGCGAGAATATATCCCACCTTCCGCCCTTTCGGTTTGCGGCTTGCCATGGTCATCGTCTTTCGATCAGCTTGCGATAGACAGGCTCGTAGCGCGAAACATTTGACGACCAGTTACGATCTGTCTCCACGAATGCACGTGCGACGTCGCGCCGCTCGTCCCAGCCCTGGCGTCGACCGAACAGCGCCGCAAGTGCTGTTGCCAGCGCTGCGGGATCGTCAGGCGGAAAGAGCGTGCCGGTGACGCCGTCCTCAATCAGTTCGCGATGGCCGCCGACGTTCGAGGCGGCGACCAGCCGCCGCTGTGCCATGGCCTCTAGCGGCTTCAGCGGGGTCACAAGATCGGTAAGCCGCATCTTCTTGCGGGGATAAGCGAGAATATCGACGAGGCTGTAATAGCGCTCGACCTCTTGATGGGGCACCCGGCCGATGAAGTGGATGCGATCCGTCACCGCCGACTGCGCGGCTTGAGCCCGCAGCGCCCCATCCATAGGGCCGCCGCCGACCAGCAGCAGATGCGCCTCCGGCCGCGCCGCAACCAATATCGGCATTGCCGCAATCAGATCGTCGAGCCCCTCATAGTCGTAGAAGGAGCCGATGAAGCCGATCACGTCCTTGCCGACAAGGCCTAGCTGCGTCGCCAGGTCGTGGTCCGGCGGCGGCGGTTCCCCGAACAGGGCAAGATCTACCCCGTTCGGAGACACCATAATCTTGTCCTCAGGGATCCCCCGCAGGATCAAATCGGACTTCAAACCTTCGCAAATCACCCCCACCGCGTCGCTGCGGCGTGCGACATGTGTTTCTAGCGCACGGACCAGCCGATAGCGCGGGCTGCCTTCCCGGCCAATGCCATTGCCGACGGCCGCATCCTCCCAAAAGGCGCGGATCTCGTATAGCAGCGGCAGCTTGCGCCTGCGCGCTACGCCAAGCGCCGCAAGCCCGTTGAGAGCGGGCGAATGCGCATGGAGAATATCGGGCCGCAACGCTTCGACGACGGTATCGAGCCGCTTCGCCAAGGCCCTCACCTCGCGCCAATCCCCCAGCGGCGAGCGTGCCGGCCGCGGCTTTGGCGTTCGGTAGAAGATCAGATCGTCCGTGATTTCGGGATCGGGATCAGGTTCATTGAAACGGGGGCCGGTGACGGCCGCAACGTCCCAGCCGCGTCCGAGCTGCGCCTTCAAGATCGCGCGCGTGCGGAAAGTGTAGCCGCTCTGAAGCGGTAGGCTGTGATCGAGCACGTGCAGGATGCGCATCATGTGCGGGCCATGCCATGGAGATGTTTAACGTGACATCAACTCCGGCAGGATTATCGCGCGGAACCGATGATCGATCTCTTCTCCCTTGCGCTCACCCATGTGCTGCTTGCACTCGCCGGGTTGCGCCTGCTCAAGCGGAAGGATCTCGATCGGGACATGGACGAGCCGGCCGATGCGTGATCTCGGCCTCATCGCGTTTCTCGCGGGGCTGATCGCCCTCGGTTTCAAACGGCCGTTCCTGTTCGTTCTGGCCTATGCCTATGTCGACATCGTCTCGCCCCAGCGGCTTTCTTATTATCTGCTCAACGCGATCCCCGTCTCGCTCATCTGCTTCATGCTTGCGCTCGGCGGCTGGCTGCTTCGCGATGACAAAGGCGGAACCCGCCTTGCGCCACGCCAGCTGTTGCTCATCCTCCTGCTGGGTTGGGCGGCTTACACCACCGCCCATGCCGACTTTCCATTGGAGGCGCAGGACAAATGGGCATGGGTGTGGAAAGCGCTGCTGTTCGCTATCTTCCTGCCGCTGACGCTTCGTACGCGGCTCAGGATCGAGGCGCTGGTGCTCTACATGGTGCTCTGCGCAGCTTCGATCATCATCGTCGGCGGCGTCAAGACCTTGGCCTCGGGCGGCGGCTATGGCGAGCTCAACCTGCTCGTCGACAGCAATAGCGGCCTCTATGAAGGCAGCACCATTTCCGCCGTCGCTGTCGCCATCGTTCCGCTGATCTTGTGGCTGGCCAAATATGGCACCATCTATCCCCCCGACTGGAAGGTCCGGTTGTTCGCAGGCGCGCTTATCTTCTCCTGCCTGCTGATCCCGGTGGGAACCCAGGCGCGCACCGGCCTCATCTGTATCGGCTTGCTAGGTATGTTGACGCTGCGCGCCACCAAGCGGCGCGCCGTCTACATTACCATTGTGGGGATTGCCACGCTGATCGCAGTTCCCCTGCTGCCGCAGAGTTTCACGAACAGGATGAACACGATCGAGGGTTATCAGGGTGATGCGTCCGCCTCGACGCGCCTGGCCGTCTGGGCATGGACCTGGGACTATGTTCAGCATCATCCGCTTGGCGGCGGCTTTAACGCCTATCTGCAAAACAAGCTGGTCATTCAGCTCAGCGATCAGGCCGGCAGCGCCAACAACCAAAGCGTTGCTTCATCAATCCAGACCGATCAGGCTCGCGCTTACCATAGCGCCTATTTTGAAATGCTCGGCGAACAAGGCTTCCCCGGCTTCACGCTCTGGGCGCTGCTCCACCTCAGCGGGCTGATCGGCATGGAGCGCATCAGACGGCAATATAAGTCAGCTACCGAGAAGGATCGCTGGGTTGCGCCGCTCGCAACCGCGCTCCAGCACGGCCAACTCATTTATCTGGCAGGCGCGCTCTTCGTCGGCATCGCCTTTCAGCCTTTTGTTTTCATGCTGATCGGGGTGCAGATCGCGCTGGCCGAACATGCCCGCAGGCACCGAGCCATTCAGCCGCGTCCTTTCTTCACCCCGACTAAAACCGCAATGGCTTGAGGCCAGCGCCAGCTAGCGCAACGCCTAGTTGGCCCCGGTCTTCTTCACCGCATGCTTATGCGCGCCGACGCCGTTCCGCCCCCGCGGCGGAAAACGACGCTTGGGCTTTGCGGCGTCGCCGTCACGACGCGCCCGCCCCGATTCTCCGTCACGCCGCCCCTGAGCATGCTCGAAACGGCGCTGCGCCGTCGGCTGCGCCTGGGCCGGCTTCGGTAGCTGATCCTTCTCGGCCACGAAATTTTCAGGCAGCGGCAGAATCTGGAGGCGCACGCGGGTCAGCTTCTCGATCTGGCGCAGATAGGCGCGTTCATCGTCTGCCACGAACGCGATCGCCTTGCCGGCCGCTCCGGCCCGCGCAGTGCGGCCGATCCGATGAACATATTGCTCGGCCACATTGGGCAGTTCGAAGTTGAAGACGTGGCTGACGCCGCCGACATCGATGCCACGCGCGGCGATATCGGTCGCCACCAATATGCGGATGTCGCCCTTGCGGAAGGCGCCGAGCGCAGCTTCGCGCTGCGGCTGGCTCTTATTGCCGTGGATCGCCGCCGACTGGATGCCGGCTGCGGTCAGATGCTTCACCACCCGATCGGCGCCATGCTTCGTGCGGGTGAAGACGAGCGCACGGTCGATCGGCTCGCGCCGCAGCAGGATCGTCAGCAGCGCCTGCTTTTCCGACTGGTTGACGAAGATCGCGAATTGATCAACACGTTCCGCCGTCGTCGCCTGCGGGGCGACCGAGACCTTGACGGGATCGCTGAGAAACCGATCGCCGAGTTCAGCGATCGTTTTCGGCATCGTCGCGGAAAAGAACAGGCTTTGCCGCTTCTTCGGCAACAATTGATCGATCCGCTTCAACGCGTGAATGAAACCGAGATCGAGCATCTGGTCCGCCTCGTCCAGCACGAAGATCTCGACCTTGCGTAGCGACAGTGCACGTTGATCGATCAGATCGAGCAATCTGCCGGGCGTAGCTATCAATACGTCGACGCCCTGCCCCATCTGCCTGATCTGACGATTGATCGGCACGCCACCGAAGATCACGCCGACCGTCAGGCCTAGATATTTGCCGTAGGTCGCAAAGCTTTGCGAGATCTGGCTGGCGAGTTCGCGAGTAGGCGAAAGGACCAGCATCCTGCAGGCGCCCGGCGTGCGCGATTGCTGCTGCGCGGCGAGGCGGTGCAGCGACGGCAAGGCAAACGCGGCGGTTTTCCCGGTGCCGGTCTGGGCGATCCCGCAGAGATCGCGCCCCTCCAGCAGTGCCGGAATAGCTTGAAGCTGGATTGGTGTCGGCAGGTCATAGCCCTTGGCCGTGAGCGCCTTGAGAATAGGCTCGGACAGGCCGAGTTCAGAAAATTGGGTCAAGAACAATTCCATAATAAGAGGGCCGCATGCGCCCAGGCATGCGGCAGCGGATCGATCGACAACCCGCGCGATATGGGAAGCCCTGCAATACGTCCCGAGCGGCGGGCGCATTCCGCATCAAAGCAGCGGACGATCGCGCCAACCCAGCCGAACCATCCAGGGATAAACACCGAGGATGATGGACGTGGGGGCGCCCATGGCACGCAATCGCGGCGAAAGAAAGGCAAATCCCCATTCAACTCTGCCGCGAATCATCATAGGCGCTTGATCCGGGGCTGCTTTGCCCCCACATGGCAGCCATGCTGATCGAAACAGAACCGACGCCCAATCCGGCCACGCTCAAATTCCTGCCGGGCAGGATCGTGATGGATCAGGGTACGCGCGATTTCGCCGACACCGACGAAGCCGAAGCATCTCCGCTCGCCTCGGCGCTTTTCAGCATCGGCGATGTGAGCGGCGTATTCTTCGGACGGGACTTTATTTCCGTCACGCTGGGGCCGGGCGGCTCCTGGCCCCAGGTTAAGCCCGACGTGCTCACCATTTTGCTCGATCATTTCTCAAGCGGCGCGCCACTCTTCTTTCAGGGCAGCGCGTCATCGATCGCTATTGATAATGAAGATGCCGTCGAAGGGGATAATCCGGAAGACGCCGATATCATCGATCAAATCAAGGATCTGATCGAAACCCGCGTCCGTCCGGCGGTGGCGCGTGACGGCGGCGATATCGTCTATCGCGGCTTCCAGCGCGGCACCGTGTTTCTTGCAATGCACGGCGCGTGCTCGGGCTGTCCATCGTCGACCGCAACGCTGAAGAACGGCATCGAAACATTACTCAAACATTATGTTCCTGAAGTAACTGAAGTACGCGCGATTTGAGCGTACCGGTTCTTGCTCAAGGCTATGTGAGAAAAAGGGGAAACGATGGCCGAGCCTTTATCTGATAACGCGCTGGACCAGCTCTTCAGATCCGCGCGGACCTATAATGGCTACCTCGATACCCCCGTAACCGAAACCGAACTGCGCGCCATTTACGAGCTGTTGAAGATGGGGCCGACCTCAGCCAACTGCCAGCCGCTCCGCATCACATGGTGCGTCACTGAGGAACCAAAAGCCAGGCTGGCTGCGCTGGCGTCTGCGACCAACGCGGAGAAAATTCGCAAAGCTCCTGTAACCGCTATTCTGGCCATGGACATGGAATTTTACGAAAAGTTCCCGCAGCTTTTCCCGCACGCTGACGCACGTAGCTGGTTCACTGGAAATGCCGAGATGATAGCAACTACGGCATTTCGTAATTCGTCACTGCAGGCCGCCTATTTCATCATGGCAGCGCGGGCATTGGGACTGGATACGGGGCCAATGTCCGGCTTCAATAACGCGGCCGTGGACGAGGCATTTTTTGCGGGAACATCACTCAAATCCAACATGATTTCGACGCTGGGGCGCGGCGATCCGGCATCGATATTCGAGCGCCTTCCCCGGCCGCTGTTCGAGGATACGAATAACATCGTGTAAGCCAGGCTGGTGCAGCTTTCGATTTCAACGGCAACGGCGGCATGCTCGGTCGCACTCATTCAGCGGGAAACCCTTGTCGCGGAACGACATGAGGTGGTGGGCCGTGGGCATGCCGAGCGCTTAGTCCCCTTGATCCGCGATCTGGTCGGCAGTCGGCAGCCCGACTCGATACTGGTCGATTGCGGCCCCGGCAGCTTCACAGGCATTCGCGTGGGCCTCGCCGCCGCGCGGGCGCTAGCGCTTGCCTGGTCCATCCCTGTCAACGGCTATTCAACGCTGTCGCTGATTGCAGCGGGAGCAACAAGCGATGCTCCGACGCTCGGCGTCGCCATCCTCGGTGGCCATGGTGAACTTTTCGTACAGGATTTTACAGCACATCCGCTGACACAGGCTACCGGCATAGCTTCAATGCCCATCGATTCAGCGACATCTTTCATTGCGTCTGAACTGGTTTTCGGCTCGGGCGCGGAAGAACTGGTGCGCGCACGCGGTTATGGATCAGGGCTGGACGCGCTGCCACGCGCTGCCAATGCCCGGCTGCTTCCCCCAACGTTACGGGAGCTCGAGCCAAGCGCCATCTACGTTCGCGCTCCGGATGCGAGCGTAGCGTGAACCTTCCCGCTGACCAGGTCACGCTTGTCGATGCGGGCGCCGAGGCAATCGATTTCATCATGCCCGTCATGGAATCGGCGTTCGATGCGGCCTTCGGCGAGGCTTGGCGACGTGATCAATGCCTCGGCATCTTGGGTATGTCGGGCGTTTGGCTCAAAATGGCACTGGTGAAAAACAGTTGTGCCGGCTTCGCATTGACCCGCGCCGCGGGCGGAGAAGCGGAACTGCTTCTGATCGCGGTGATCCCCAAGATGCAAGGAAAAGGCATAGGGCTACAGCTTATCGACTCGGTGATCAAAGACGCAACGGCACGCGGCGCTTCTCTTCTCCACCTCGAAGTAAGGGACGGAAACGAAGCTTATCATTTATATCGCAAGTTAGGTTTTGTACCGGTGGGACGACGGACCAGCTATTATCGTGGCCGGTTTGGCCAGTCATTTGATGCGCTTACTTTGACCAAGACTCTTTAGCATTTCAGTAGCACAAAAAAACGCTGTTATAATATTGCATCCGTACGCGCTTGGCGCGATATCGGCATCGCGCAGTCTATCGCTGCGCTATAAACATTATAACGAGCGGGTGGCATATGTCGGAAGAAAATACAGTGACTGAAACTTTGATTACGCTGACTGCGGATATCGTGTCGGCTCATGTTAGCAACAACAGCGTGGCGGTATCGGACCTGCCGTCGCTCATCCAGAATGTACATTCTGCGCTGAGCGGCCTTGGCCAGGCGGCGCCCGCGCCGGAAGCGAAGCCGGAGCCTGCGGTTTCCATTCGCGCCTCGGTAAAGCCGGACTACATCGTGTGCCTGGAGGATGGTAAGAAGCTGAAGATGCTCAAGCGGCATCTGATGACGCATTATCAGATGACGCCCGAGCAATATCGCGCGAAGTGGAGCCTTCCGGCCGATTATCCGATGGTCGCTCCGAACTATGCGGAGCAACGCCGTTCGCTGGCCAAGAAGATCGGGCTGGGCACCAAGCGCCGGCGGCGCTAAGGTTATTTCCTCGGCTTCCGTCTTTCACGGAATTTCTATAGGTAAGTGATCCAGCGGAATCATACCGCATGAGACGATAAGGATCCGAATGCCCCGCAAGATAGACGTCGAAGCCCTTTGCCACGAAAAGGGCCTGCGGATTACGGAACAGCGGCGTATCATCGCGCGCGTTCTTTCCGAAGCCGAGGATCACCCCGACGTGGAGGCGCTGCATGCCCGCGCCTCCTCGATCGACGCCGGCATCTCGATCGCAACCGTTTACCGCACCGTGCGGCTGTTCGAAGAAGCCGGAATTCTCGAGCGGCATGATTTCGGCGACGGCCGCGCGCGTTACGAGGCTGCGCCTGAAGCGCATCACGATCATTTGATCGATGTCGAGAATGGCAGGGTCATCGAATTCGCGGACCCGGAACTGGAAGCGCTGCAGAAGAAGATCGCGCAGCGGCTCGGATTTCGTCTGGTGGATCACCGGATGGAGCTTTACGGCGTCTCGCTTGATCGCGACCGCTGAAGGAATGCAAGTTTGAGCCGGCCTTCCCCGAAGACCTTCGCGATCAAATCCTATGGCTGTCAGATGAATGTCTATGACGGCGAGCGTATGGGTGAATTGCTCCAGGCGCGCGGAATGACGGCTGCGGGTGAGGACGAACTCGCCGATCTCGTCATTCTCAACACCTGTCATATTCGCGAAAAAGCGGCGGAGAAGGTTTATTCCGATATCGGTCGCGCGGTGAAGCGTGCCGAGGGTCGCAAGCCAATGATTGCGGTCGCCGGCTGCGTGGCCCAAGCCGAAGGCGAAGAGATCGGCGCCCGGGCGCCCGCCGTCGACGTCATCGTCGGCCCGCAATCCTATCACCGGCTGCCGCAGCTGATCGAGGCGGCCGCTTCAGGACAGCGCGCCGTCGACACCGACATGCCGGCGGACGCCAAGTTCAACGACCTTCCAGCGCGCAGAAAGCAGGGACCGAGCGCATTCCTCACCGTCCAGGAAGGTTGCGACAAATTCTGCACCTACTGCGTCGTTCCCTATACGCGCGGCGCCGAGGTTTCGCGGCCGTGGGCAGCGCTCATCGACGAGGCAAGGGCACTGGTGGACGCTGGCGCACGCGAGATCACTTTGCTCGGGCAGAATGTGAATGCGTGGCGGGGCGTCGACGACAAGGGCCATGAACATGGTCTCGACGGCTTGATCCGCGCGTTAGACAAAATGCCGCGACTGGCCCGCATTCGCTACACCACGAGCCATCCCAACGACATGACCGAGCGGCTGATCGAGGCCCACGGTGATGTCGAAAAGCTTATGCCGTTCCTGCACTTGCCCGTGCAATCCGGCAGCGATCCGATCCTCAAGGCAATGAATCGCAGCCATGACAGCGCCAGCTACGAGCGCATCATCGATCATGTGCGTAAGGTGCGGCCGGACATCGCCGTCTCCGGAGATTTCATCGTCGGCTTTCCAGGCGAGTCGGACGCCGATTTCGAAGCGACGCTGGCGCTCATCAAGCGCGTTCGTTACGCCCAAGCCTTCTCGTTCAAATATTCGCCTCGGCCAGGCACGCCGGCTGCCAGCATGGGCGAACAGATTCCGCTCAAGCTGATGGACGAGCGACTTCAGCGGCTCCAGGCGCTGCTCAACACGCAGCAGCAGCGGTTCAATCAGGACAGCATCGGCATTGCCACGACCATATTGGTCGAACGCGACGGCAAGCGGCCGGGCCAACGGATCGGCAAATCTCCCTGGCTGCAGTCGGTGGTGGTGGAGACCGGCGCCGCACCCGGAACAATTCTCGACGTCAAGATCGTTTCAGGGGGGCCGAACAGTCTTGGCGGTGAACCCATCGCAATCCATGAAAGGCGTCATGTCGCGTAAACCCGTTCCCGCCCAACCAGGCGACCGCGCCCGACTCGAGTTGGCCTTCGACAAACCGCAACTGCTGGGCCGCCTGTTCGGCGAATATGATCAGAATCTCGTCGCCATCGAGAACCGCCTTGGCGTCTATATCGCCGCGCGTGGCAACAAGGTGCAGATCGAAGGCGAGGCGAGCGCCGCAGCCCGCGCCCGCGAAGTGCTCACCGGCCTCTACAACCGGCTCGTCAAGGGTCAGGAACTCGATACGGGCGCTGTCGAAGCCGTGATCGCGATGTCGGCGGAGCCGACCTTGGATGGCATTATCCGCAGCGACGTCAGCCAGCCGCCATCAGTGATGATCCGCACCCGCAAGAAGACGATCGTGCCGCGCTCAGCGACGCAGATCACCTATATGGAAGCCTTGTCCAGCAGCGATATCATCTTCGCGCTGGGGCCGGCGGGTACCGGCAAGACCTATCTTGCGGTCGCTCAGGCGGTGCAGCAGCTCATTTCCGGTTCGGTCGACCGGCTGATCCTCTCCCGTCCGGCGGTTGAGGCTGGGGAACGGCTTGGCTTTCTGCCCGGCGATATGCGCGAGAAGGTCGATCCCTATCTTCGCCCGCTTTATGATGCGCTTTACGACATGCTGCCCAATGAGCAGGTGGAGCGCCGCATCGCGAGCGGTGAGATCGAGATCGCGCCGATCGCATTCATGCGGGGTCGCACCCTTTCGGATGCTTTCGTCATTCTCGACGAGGCGCAGAACACCACGCCGATGCAGATGAAGATGTTCCTCACCCGTTTCGGGATGAACAGCCGGATGGTGATCTGCGGCGATCCCCGCCAGGTCGATCTCCCCGACATCGGCAAATCCGGCCTGGCTGATGCCGTCAATCGCCTGGAAGGCACCGAGGGTATTGCGACCGTGCGGTTCGGTGCAGCCGATGTGGTGCGCCATCCGATCGTCGGCAAAATCGTCGAAGCTTATGAGGGGCCAGACGCTCGTGATTGAGGTCGTCGTCGATCGGGGAGGAAGTTGGCCGGCAAATGAAGATTGGCAGGCGGTCGCCGATCGGGCAGTTCAGGCCGCCCTGAACCACACGCCGCATGGCGACCTGATCAGTTCGCGCGTGCTGGTCGAGGTTTCAGTGAAGCTCGCTGACGATGACGAAGTTCGCGCCCTCAACGCCAGCTATCGCGGCAAGGACAAGCCCACCAACGTCCTCTCCTTCCCGATGATCCAGCCCGATCTGCTCGATTCGCTGAACATAGGTGATGACGGTGAAGCCCTGCTGGGCGATATTGTCCTGGCCGAGGCGGTTTGCCGTAACGAGGCCGCCGAGCGTCGCGTGCCGCTCGTTACGCATGTGACTCACCTGATTGTGCACGGGACGCTGCATTTGCTAGGCTATGACCATATCGACGATGCTGAGGCTGAGGAGATGGAAGCGATCGAGCGCGATGCGCTCGCGTCGCTGGGGATCGAAGATCCCTACGCCATCGACGAAGCATAATTGAACGGGGCCGAACACAAGCGAGATGCCTGACGATTCCAGTACCAGCGCCGATTCCGGCGGGCGATTGTGGCACGGCCTGCGCTCGCTGCTATTCGGCGACAATGACGAACCCACGCTCCGCGACCAGATCGAAGAGGCGATTGAGGAGCATGAGGGCGACGCACCCAATGATGGCGATCTTACCCCGATCGAACGCCAGATGCTCCGCAACCTGCTCCACTTCGGGGAGCGCACCGTTGGAGACGTTGCGGTCCCGCGCGGCGAGATTATCGCGGTGGATGAGGCGATCGGCTTCGATGCGCTGGTGAAAGCGTTCGCCGAAGCCGGGCATAGCCGCCTGCCCGTCTACCGCGAGGACCTCGATCACGTCGTCGGCATGGTTCACATCAAGGATGTGTTCGCGATCCTCGCCGATAACCAGCCGCGCCCTGATAAAATTACCGGCCTGATCCGCGAACCGCGCTACGTGCCTGAATCGATGGGGGTGCTCGACCTGTTGGCCGAAATGCGCGCGACGCGCACCCATCTTGCGATCGTGCTCGACGAATATTCGGGAACCGAAGGCCTCGTGACCATCGAGGATCTGGTCGAGGAAATTGTCGGCGAGATCGAAGATGAGCATGACGACGCCCCCGAGGCGCTATTTTATCCGATCAATGACGGCTGCTGGGAAGCAGATGCTCGTGCCGAACTCGAAGATGTGGCCGAGGCGATCGATCCGAAACTGGCCGACATCGAAGAGGACGTCGACACGCTCGGCGGGCTCGCGTCGGTTCTGGCGGGCCATGTCCCGCAGCCCGGGGAAATCGTTGATCATGAGAGCGGCTGGCGGCTGGAGATCATCGACGGCGATACCAAGCGCGTGACCAAGCTCCGCCTGCACCCGCCATTGGAAATGGCCGAAGAAGAAGACGCCTGATGCCGGACCTGAAGATTCGTCTCGGTGTGCTGGGCGCATTCCTGCTCGCCATATTGATCGGTGGCTATTTTTATCTGACCAGCGGCGCCGCCACACTGCCGGAAACCGCTGAGATTGGGCCGACACCGCAGATTACCGAACCGGACATGCGGCTGGTCCCGTCGTTCAAAGTTCCCAAGGCGGTCGGTTGGGCGGACGGAGCAGCGCCCACCGCTGCCCCCGGCCTCAAGGTGAAGGCATTCGCCGCTGGGCTCGATCATCCGCGGTGGATGCTGGTTCTTCCCAATGGCGACGTCCTGGTCGCCGAAACCGCCGCGCCGCCGCGCAAGGGTGGCGGCATCCGCGGCTGGATCGAAAGCTGGATGATGAGCCGGGCAGGCGCGAACGTGCCATCGGCGAACCGCATCACATTGCTTCGGGACAGCGATGGCGACGGCGTCGCGGACCAGCGCTCGGTACTGCTGAGTGGCCTCAATTCGCCCTTTGGAATGGCACTGGTGGGCGGCCAGCTCTACGTCGCGGACAATGACGCGCTGCTGCGGTTTCCGTTCACGCCCGGCCAGACGCATATCGCAGCCAAACCAGTGAAAGTCCTCAGACTTCCCGCAGGCGGTCGCCACTGGACGCGCAATGTCGTCGCCAGCGCCGATGGATCGAAACTTTATGTGGCGGTGGGTTCCTCGACCAATGTCGGCGAGGATGGCATCGATGCCGAACAGAATAGGGCAGCCGTGCTGGAGGTCGATCCCAAAACGGGGGATTATCGGATCTTTTCCGGGGGCATGCGCAATCCGGTCGGCATGGCCTGGGAGCCGGCGACCAAGCAACTCTGGACGGTGGTCAACGAGCGCGACGAGATGGGTGGCGATCTCGTCCCGGATTATCTCACCTCCGTGCAGTTCGGTGGTTTCTATGGGTGGCCTTATTATTATTGGGGCGGTTACACCGATCACCGCGCGCCCGAGCCCGAGCGGGATCTGCGCCAATATACTGCCCGGCCCGATTATGCGCTGGGAGCGCATGTCTCCGCCTTGGGGCTGAGCTTTGCGCAGGGTGAAAAACTGGGGCCGCAATATGCCGACGGCGCATTTGTCGGTCTCCATGGCTCCTGGAATCGCAGGCCGCTCTCCGGCTACAAGGTCATCTTCGTCCCGTTTGAAAAAGGGCAGCCAATCGGCATGCCCAAGGATGTGCTGACCGGCTTCCTCAACAAGGATGAACAGGCGCAAGGCCGTCCGGTCGGCGTCGCCATCGATCGGCAAGGCGCGCTTCTTGTCGCCGACGATGTTGGAAATCGCATCTGGCGCGTGACCGCACAGCGATAGACGTGGCGCGTTGGCTGATCCCGCTGGTGCTCGGCGGAGCATCCGCCACCGGTTTCGCGCCGCTGGGCTGGTGGTGGCTGACCTTGCTCTGCTTCGCCGGGCTGATCGCGCTGATCGAACGAGCCGCGACCTTGCCGCGTGCGCTCTGGACCGGCTGGTGGTTCGGGCTCGGCCATTTCACGATCGGCCTCAACTGGATCGCTACCGCCTTCTACTTTCAGGATGCGATGCCCCATTGGCTGGGCTGGATCGCAGTCGTGCTGCTCTCGCTGTATCTGGCCGTCTATCCCGCCGCCGCCGTCGGCCTGGCATGGCGCTGGGGGCGCCCCTCGCTCGTCCCGCTGACCGTGGTCTTCGGCGCGGCCTGGCTGGTGACGGAATGGCTTCGGGCGACGATGTTTACCGGCTTTGCGTGGAACCCGCTGGGGGTCACATTTGTCGGTGTCGCTGCCATTGCGCGCTGGATCGGGACTTATGGTTTATCGGCGATCGTAATCGTGACGGCCGGTGCCGTGGCCGCCGCGGGCGTAGGCCGATGGCGACAGGCATTGGCGCTTGCGCTTCCGGCCGGGATCACGCTGATCGTCTTTGCGGCCGCTCCACGACCTCCGGCAGCCCCGAATGCGCCGCAGATCCGCGTAGTCCAGCCCAATATCAACCAGAACGAGAAGCAATCCGAAGATCTCGCCGCGCGCAACATGACAAGGCTGGTAAGGTTGACCGGCCCCTCCCCCGGCCGCCCGCGCCTCATCATGTGGCCCGAAGCAGCGGTCCCCTATTATCTCGAACAGGAGGCCTGGGCGCGAGCGGGGTTGGCTCGCCTGCTCCATCCCGGCGATGTGCTTCTCACTGGCGGCGACGCGCTGGTCTACGATCGCGACGGCAATTTGACGGCGGCGCGCAACAGCTTGTTCGCGCTCGATGCCAGCGGCCGCATTCTCGCCCGCTACGATAAGTCACATCTCGTGCCCTATGGCGAATATCTGCCGATGCGGCCGTTGCTGTCGGCGATAGGACTGTCGCGCCTCGTGCCGGGCGATCTCGATTTTCTGCCCGGCCCCGGCCCGCAAAGTTATGTCCTTCCAGGCTTCGGGAAGGCCGGCATCCAAATCTGCTATGAGATCATCTTTTCCGGCCATGTCGTTGACGAAAGCCACCGGCCCGATTTTCTCTTCAACCCCTCCAATGATGCTTGGTTTGGAGAATGGGGCCCGCCCCAGCATCTTGCGCAGGCAAGGCTGCGCGCGATCGAGGAAGGCATACCGATTATCCGTTCGACACCGACCGGCATCTCCGCCGTCATCGCAGCAGATGGACGCGTGCTGGACGCGGTAGCATGGCATCAGGCCGGCGCGATCGCGACGACCCTGCCCTCGCCGCTCCCGCCAACCGCATTTTCGCGCTTGGGTAACATCCTGCCTTTTCTGCTCGCTGCGGCATTAACCGCGATCGCGATTGCAGTCCGCCGCCGCAGCCGCTAAGGGCGACATAAGGAAAGCTTTATATCTCGTTTCTTCGCGGAAGGATCAGCATGCGCAGCAATTATCTGTTCACCTCTGAAAGCGTGTCGGAAGGTCATCCAGACAAGGTTGCCGACCAGATTTCAGATGCTGTGGTCGATCTGTTCCTGTCGAAGGATCCCGAGGCGCGCGTCGCCTGCGAGACGATGGTGACAACCCAGCGTATCGTCCTGGCGGGCGAGATCCGCTGCGCCGGCATCCAGGATGCCAGCGGCCATCTCACGCCCGAGGCCAAGCATGAGGTCGAGAGCGCTGTCCGCAACACGGTCAAGCGCATCGGCTATGAGCAGGATGGCTTTCATTGGCAGACCGCCGATTTCGCCTGCCACCTGCATGCGCAGTCAGCGCATATCGCGATGGGCGTCGATGAAGGCGGCAACAAGGATGAAGGCGCTGGTGACCAGGGCATCATGTTCGGCTTCGCCTGCGACGAGACTCCCGATCTGATGCCGGCGACGCTCTATTATTCGCACCGCATCCTTGAGAAGATGGCGGCTGATCGGCATTCGGGCGAAGCCGGCTTCCTCGAACCCGACGCCAAGAGCCAGGTGACGCTCGCCTTCGAAGGCGGCAAGCCGGTGCGCGCCACCGCGCTGGTCGTCTCGACCCAGCACTCGGCCACACTCTCCAACGATGCCGGCCAGGCCAGGCTGCGCGATTATGTGATGGGCGTGATGAACGACACGCTGCCGCAGGGCTGGATGCCCAATGATCCCGACGCGATCTACGTTAACCCGACCGGCCTGTTCGAGATTGGCGGCCCTGACGGCGATGCGGGCCTGACCGGGCGCAAGATCATCGTCGACACCTATGGCGGTGCTAGCCCCCATGGTGGTGGCGCCTTCTCAGGCAAGGACCCGACCAAGGTCGATCGCTCGGCCGCCTATGTCAGCCGCTACCTCGCCAAGAATATCGTCGCGGCCGGGCTCGCCAAGCGCTGCACCATCCAGCTCAGCTACGCGATCGGCATTGCCGAGCCGCTTTCGCTCTATGTTGACACGCACGGCACCGGCACTGTCGATGAAGCCAGGATCGAGACTGTCCTGCCCAAGCTCGTCCGCCTGACGCCCAAGGGCATCCGCACGCATCTCGGTCTCAACAAACCAATCTATCAACCTAGCGCCGCCTATGGCCATTTCGGCCGCAAGCCGAACGGCGACTTCTTCTCCTGGGAAAAAACCGATCTGGTCGACGCCCTCAAACAGGCGATCTGATACTCCGGAGGCCCGGCGTAAGGCACGCGCGCCGGCTTATAACGAGCGCAAAACCATGGGCATATCCCGATCATCGCGATAGAGGGAGCCCATGGACGCCAATCTCTATTCGCTGATCGCCGAGAGCGCCGTCAAGGCTGGCGAACGATCCTTTCTGGTTGAAAACGACCGTGTTCGGCTGACCTATGACCAGCTTGACGCCACGACGGGGCGCTATGCGCAGGCGCTCGCTGCCGCGGGGGCCAAGCCGGGAGACCGGCTCCTCGTGCAGGTAGAAAAGTCCGTCGAGAATGTGCTGCTCTATCTAGCCGCGCTTCGAAGCGGGCTCATCTACGTGCCGCTCAACACCGCCTATACGCCAACCGAACTTACCTATTTCATCGGCGATGCCGAACCGTCCTTAGTAATATGCGATCCGGCCAGGGCCGACGCTCTGGCCGCGACGGCAGACGGCGTGCGGTGCCTGACGCTCGACGCGCATGGACAGGGAACTTTGGCCGACGCCGTGGCCGCTGTCGCGCCCATGCGGTTCGAGACGATCGAACGTCGGCGGGACGATCTGGCGGCCATTCTCTATACGTCGGGCACGACAGGCCGCTCCAAGGGGGCGATGCTGAGCCATGACAATCTTGCCTCCAACGCGCTGGTGCTCAAGGAATATTGGCGCTGGCAGCCGGGCGATGTCCTCATCCACGCGCTGCCGATCTACCATGTTCATGGGCTGTTCGTGGCGCTGCACGGCGCCATGCTCAACGGATCGACCGTGCTGTTCCACAAGGGCTTCGACGCGGACAAAGTGCTGGCGGATTTTGCGAGCGCCACAATCCTGATGGGCGTGCCGACCTTTTATGTTCGGCTAGCTGCCCATCCTGGACTGACGCGCGAAGCCTGCGCGAACATGCGCCTTTTCATCAGCGGGTCGGCCCCCTTGCTCGAAGCGACTTTCGACGAATTCGCTGCGAAGAGCGGTTATCGCATCCTCGAACGCTATGGCATGACCGAAGCGGGGATGATCACCTCGAACCCCTATGAGGGCGAGCGGATTCCAGGCACCGTCGGCTATCCGCTGCCCGGCGTTTCAGCACGCGTTTGCGACGAGCGCGGGATCGAAATGCCGCGTGGCGAGCCAGGCGTACTGGAAATCAAGGGGCCGAACCTATTCAAGGGCTATTGGCGCAACCCCGAAAAAACGGCCGAGGACATGTGGCCCGACGGCTACTTCATTACCGGCGACGTGGCGACGATGGCCGATGACGGGCGGGTCAGCATCGTCGGGCGCGCGAAGGATCTTATCATCGCGGGCGGGCTCAATATCTATCCCAAGGAGATAGAGCTTACGATCGATGGCGTTCCCGGCGTGGTCGAAAGCGCCGTGATCGGCGTGCCGCATTCTGATCTCGGAGAGGCCGTGGTTGCGGTTGTGACCCGGCAGGCCGAAAGCGATCTCGATCAACCGGCCGTGCTGGCGGCGATCGCCGAGAAGCTCGCCCGTTTCAAGCAGCCGCGAAGAATTGTCTTCGTCGAGAGCCTGCCCCGCAATCAGATGGGCAAGGTAGAAAAAGCCGCCCTACGAGATCGTTATAAGAACCTGTTCGAGTGACGTCGGTCAGGCCGCGCGTCTGATCCGAGCAAAGCTGCGAAATTGCTCGCGAATATTGGCGTCAGGCACCTCGGCGACCAGGTGATCGACCTCGGCAATGATCTGCGCCTCGTCCTGATCATCCGCGACGATGTAGCCGGTCATCGCCCAAGGGCCGAATTCTCTACGTTCGATCTGGCGCTCCGACAACAGCACCATGGCGAAGTGATTGGGATTGGCCGCGATCCGCGCATAGGTGCTCCGCACCATGGGATCCTCGCCCTCCAGCGCCTGCAGGAAGCGCTGTCCGTTGAAAAAGATGAGCCCGGTGATATCATTCTGCAAATTGCGCGCCCGCGCGCCGGTCAGCATGATTTCTACCTCTGCCCGGGAAAGGTGGGGCCTCGCCGTGCTGATATAAACGATCTGCAGCATGCCAAATCCTCCATCCGCGCGGAGAATGATATGGACTTTGTCAATTAAGCTGAGGTAAAGCCCCCGCATGACGTCGCATCGCGGCCTTCTTCTGCTTCGACTTACGCGCCCTTAGGCGCGCGACTTCGCTTGGCCGCCTGAAGCGGCTTCGAGCCACGGCGCCTAAGGGACACTGAACCCAGACAGGCAATCACCCGCGAAACAGGAGCGGACCCGTGACAGACACAGTTTTGATTTTCGACACGACCTTGCGAGACGGCGAGCAATCGCCCGGATGTTCCATGAACCTGGAGGAGAAGCTGCAGGTCGCTGCCCAGCTCGAAACATTGGGCGTGGATATCATCGAGGCCGGATTTGCCATCGCGAGTCCTGGTGATTTCGAAGCGGTCAGCGAGGTTGCCCGGCAATGCCAGCGCGCCACTGTCGCCAGCCTCGCCCGCGCCGCCAGCGCCGATATCGAACGCGCTTGGGAGGCGGTGCAGCACGCCAAGAAACCCCGCATCCATACCTTCATTGCAACCTCGCCGCTGCACATGCGAGTCAAGCTCAACAAGGCGCCGGAGGAGGTGCTCGAAGCGATCACCGCTTCGGTGTCACTCGCTGCCAAGCTCTCGCCCGATGTCGAATGGTCCGCCGAAGACGCGACCCGGAGCGATCCGGATTTCCTCTGCCGCGCAGTCGAAACGGCGATCGCGGCGGGGGCGCGGACGATCAACCTGCCCGATACCGTCGGCTATGCCACGCCCGAGACCTACGGAAAGATGTTCCGCGACGTGATCAATCGCGTGCCGAACGCGGACAAGGCAGTGTTTTCGACGCATTGCCATAACGATCTGGGATTGGCGGTGGCGAATACGCTTGCCGCAGTGATGGCGGGCGCCCGGCAGGTCGAATCCACCATCAACGGGATCGGTGAGCGCGCCGGCAATGCCGCCGTCGAGGAAATCGCGATGGCGCTGAAGGTGCGTCATGACGTGATGCCGGTCAGAACCAACGTCGTGTCCACGGAAATCACGCGCGCCTCCCGGCTGGTTTCGGGGATTACCGGCTTTCAGGTACAGCCAAACAAGGCAATCGTGGGCGCCAACGCTTTCGCGCATGAGAGCGGCATCCATCAGGATGGCATGATCAAGGATGCGTCCACCTATGAGATCATGACGCCAGAAAGCGTGGGGCTCAACACTTCGAACCTCGTGATGGGCAAGCATTCCGGCCGCGCCGCTTTCCGGCAAAAGCTGGAGGAGCTTGGCTACAATCTTGGCGACAACGCCTTCCAGGATGCCTTTGCGCGATTCAAGGTGCTGGCGGATGCCAAGAAGACGGTGTTCGACGAGGATATCGTCGCGCTGGTCGACGACGAAGTGCTCCGCGGGCATGACCGCATCCAGGTCAAGGAAGTCGAAATTCACTGCGGCACCGGCCCAGCCCGCGCGATCCTGACGCTTGAAATCGACGGCGAGGAAAAGACGGCGGCTACCCGTGGCAGCGGGCCGATCGATGCGCTTTTTGCCGCGATTCGCGAGATCGTTCCGCATGAGCAGTCGATGCTGGAGCGCTATGAAGTTCACGCCGTGACGGGCGGCACCGATGCCCAGGCGGAAGTCTCAGTCCTGCTGTCGGAAGACGGGCGCACCAGCCGGGGCCGGGGCACACACCATGATACGCTGGTTGCCTCGACCCGCGCCTATGTCAACGCGCTCAACAAGCTGATGGTCAAGCGTGGCCGCCATCCCGTGGAGACCGCAATAGCAAGTTAAACCGGAGGCGCTTACCGCGATCCGTGGTCAGGCGATCACGGATCGGGGGCGGCCCTGCCGCCGCAGGGTGCCGCCGATCAGCGCCAGTCCGCCAATGAGCCCCGCCCAAGTGGCCCTGCTGCTGCCGAAAAAGCCGTCGCTGTCGCCGCCATCGGATTGCATAGCAGCATCCGGATCGGCGGCTGCGCTTGCGCGACTGCTGAGCATCCCGTGCGCGCGGATATCCCGGATGAGAACGACATCGGGTAGGCCGTAGATTTCAACGATATGATTGCGCATGGGAAAGAGCCCGCGCGGCACGTTGCCACCGATCATCGCCATCGGAAGAAAAATCGTGGCGGCCGGAGCCGCGGTGCCGATACTCATTACCGCAACAGTCATGGTAAGCGAGAGTTTACGCATGCTCGTACCGACCATCGGAATGTCCCCTTCCGAAAGTTCCTGCCACTCGGGACATCCTTTATAGCTTTGGTTAAAAGCCTATCATGCTGCATTGCACCAAACAAGTGGGAATGTTCGACCAAGCCGCGCGTTTCACCCGTTGTGGCATCGATGCATCACTCGGCGGCGAGAGGCTCGTCCGGTCGGCAGGCGCAGCGCGGTCCCGAGCGGCGCTGCATCTTGGTGGTGCTGAATTCCGCGCGGTTGAGCACGCCCGAGTGGTCGGCATCCGCCTTCGTGAACTTGCCGATGGTCTTCGCTGACCATTCGTCGAAGTCGAGCTTGCCGTCATGGTTGATGTCGAGCTTCGCGAAAGCTTTCTGCCGCGGTGCAAGATATTCGGCGCGTGTGATGTTTTCGTCGCGATCCTTGTCATAGCGATCGAACCGCTTCTGCTCGCGATCGCGATCGGCCGTGGGCGGCTCGGCGAGGGGTTGTGCATCCGACGGCGCAGACGACGGTGCGGATGAGATCACGCCTTCCCTTTTCTCCGCCACGCTTTTCCACATGAAGAGTCCTGCCCCCGTCAACAGGAGTGCCGAAATCACACCGGCCAGAAATCGCATCATCGCTCTGCCTCCCCGCGCAAACGCATAACCATGGCCAAGCCGATCAGCAACGGCCGCTCAGCCCGGCCCACAGCGCGCGCAGCAGCCGGGATGGCGATCCCTGAGACTGAGGCACGGCGCGCGCACAGTCCTCCCGCGCGAGTGCGGCAAGAACGACGATCGGCCTTGCCGACTTCGATGCGCCGCGACATTGCAGAGACGCAGTCCTTTGCCGCGCCATCGTCAAAGCAGCGGCGGTGGTTTCGCGGTCGCTCATCCGCCGCGCTAAGTCAGTAAGCGCCCAGACTGCCCCGATCGCACCGGCATCGATTTGCTCCGCCCCGAGCACGGACGCCGCCGCCCGAAAAAGGCCTGCCCCCCGCCGCTCGGCGAAGCGCGTCAACGCATCGGCCGAAAGCGGCATCGGTTCCAGCAGCGCCAGCCAGCCATCCGGCATGGCGCTCAGCAGCGCGGACGAGACGCGGCCCGCGCGAACCTCCACCATCAGGCTTTCGAGCAGCGGCTCGCCGGCAGGCGCAGCTTCGTCGAGCCCAGCCAGCGCGTCGCGCCACCAAGCCAGCCTTATCTCGCCCAACATCGCTTCGCGCGTGGCGGCGACGATGGAACCCAAACGTTCATCGAGTGCCCAGAGCAAAGCGAGCGCGGGACGGCGATCGCGCGGCGCGTAGGCAAGCGCGAGCCGGCGTTCGGGATCGGCTATATCGAATGAAATACTCATAAAATCTGCCTAATCCCCCGGAAAACTACCGAAAAGGCCGCTTCAACCAAGCATTAACCCTGTCTCTTCAAAGGTGATTAGCCTAACTCAAATAAAGCTGCCTGCTAATTGCCCCCGAAATGGGCAATGGACGGGGCATGGGCGAATGAAGAAATCGTTACGCGACAGGATGATTGCTCTAGCGCGACTCGGCAACCGGCTGGCGCGGGACGTTGCCGGCAACACGCTTGCGATCGTCGCCGCGGCGATCATTCCGCTCGCCGCGCTGATCGGCGGCGGCGTTGATATGTCGCGCGCCTATATGGCGCAATCCCGCCTCCAGCTCGCCTGCGACGCCGCCGCGCTGGCAGGCCGCAGAGCGATGACCACCGGCGCCGTCGATAGCACCGTTCGATCGGAAGCCCTGAAGTTCTTCCGCTTCAACTTCCCGACCGGTGAGAGCAGCAGCACGACGCCGCCATATGGCGTAGCTTCCTTTACGCCAGTTGTCGCAGACGGCGACGATTCCGCAGTAGTCGTTACTGCATCGACGACCGTGCCGACTACGCTCATGGGCATATTCGGCTATAGCAGCATTCCGGTTAGCGTGAACTGCAATGCCAAGCAGGATTTCGTGAATACCGACGTCATGCTGGTGCTGGATAACACCGGATCGATGTCGGAGGACACAAATGGGGTACAACAAAATAGCGGACCCACGTCCAAAATAGCCGGGATGCGGACTGCGGTGATGGCGCTCTACGATCAATTGGCGCCTACTCAGGCACTGCTGGCAAGTCATGGGCTACGGCTTCGTTACGGGGTCGTGCCTTACTCCGTCGCGGTCAATGTCGGCAAACTGCTGCCGACGGGCTATATAAAATCGGATAATTGGACCTATCAGTCACGCGTAGCCCGCTACGAAACTGCAGAAGTAACAAGCGCGACGGAACAATATAACAATGGAAATACCAATATAAGTTCCTCTGATTGCCTTAAATATGCGGCCAACCAAGCTTTCACTGGCTTTTCCCCTACCCCTGCGGGCAATCCTGTCACCAGTGGATCTACCACGATCACCTATTCGTTCAAGAAATGGGGCAATAATAATTCGATAGATGGCACAGAAACCGGAACAAAAAAATGCACTCGTAACCTATCAGTCAGCACAGGCAGATATACATTCAGCTATTGGGAGTATAAGGCGTCCGTCTATAATACCAATAACTTTGCAGCTCAGAGCGCTGTCACGATCGCATCTGGCAGTAATCCGGGCGGTTCCGTTGCGACATCCGGTGCCTATAACATGCTCGATCTCGTGACGGCGGCGGCAGGCACGGGCATCAGCACGACAAACGTTACTTGGGATGGCTGCGTGGAAGAGCCGCAAACCTCCTGGACCTTGCCAGATCCCACTGCACTCGATCTTGCGCTGAACTCGGTGCCGACCTCAGACCCCAATTCGCAGTGGAAACCTTATTGGGACGATATCAGCTATCTCAACAGCGGCAGCAAGCCCACCGTTGCTTGCCCGAAAGAAGCTGCGCGTTTGACAGTGTGGGACAGAACGACACTCCAAAGTTACGTCAACGCGCTTGTCGCGAACGGCAACACCTATTCGGACATCGGCATGATCTGGGGCGGTCGGCTGCTTTCAACCAGCGGCGTTTTCGCAGCAGACAATCCGACGACCTACAACAACATGCCGGTCGCGCGGTACCTGATCCTCATGACGGACGGCTACATCAACACGACCGGCACGACCTACTCAGGCTATGGCATCGAGAAATATGATCATCGCGTTGACGGTGCCTCCTATCCCGGCGACACGACTGACACCAATAACCACTATTCGCGCTTCTCGACGGTTTGCAACATCGTCAAAAGCATGGGGGTGCAGATCTGGGTGATCGGATACGGCTCCGGCGTCACGATGGATGCATCGCTACAGGGCTGCGCTTCCGATACCACCAAGGCCTCGCAGGCCGCCGATACCACCGCGCTGATCGCCAAGTTCCAGGAGATCGGTAAGGACATCGGGGCGTTGAGGCTGACGAAATGAGATCGCTTCGCTCCTCTCTGCGCTGCCTCCCAAGAGACAGTGGCGGCTCGACGATGGTGGAATTCGCGTTCGTGGTAACGCCACTCTTCATGATCCTGCTTGGTCTAACCGATTTCGGCTACCGGATGTATGTGGACTCGGTGGTCGAAGGCACCGTGCACCGCGCCGCGCGACTTGCGACGGTCGGTGACAAGACTTCGGATCAGGTCGACGACTTTGTGAGAACGCAGCTCGCCGAGTTTTCGACCAACGGCACCGTAACCATCACCAAGACCAACTATTATCAATATGCCGGCATCAACAAGCCTGAGAAGCTGACCACTGATGCCAATGGTGACGGCATCTGGGAAACCGGCGATTGCTATCAAGATTTGAACGGCGACGGCAAATGGAACGCGGTTGCGGGCCGGGACGGCCTCGGCGGATCGGACGACATCGTCTATTACACGGTCCAGTTCAGCTATCCGCGTGTCATCCCGCTGACCGGAATGTTCGGCTGGTCGAACACCCAGACCGCGACGGCGGTGACCATCATGCGCAACCAGCCTTACGCGTCTCAGACCATACCGTCCGTGATATGCACGTCATCATGAGGCGCTTCATCCGCAATCTGCGCCATAATTGCAGTGGCGTCGCGATGCTCGAGTTCGCATTCTCCCTGCCTATCATCCTGTTGATGGGTCTCGGCGGCACGGAACTGGCGCATATGGCCATCGCTCGCGAGCGTGTGGACCAGATCGCCATGCTGGTTGCGGACAATGCGGCGCGCGTGCGCGATACGATCGACGAGAATGACGTCAACGATATCATGACCGGCGCCAAGCTCGTCGGCCAGAGCATCGATTTTGGCGCTCATGGCCGGATCATTCTTTCGAACGTCCAGAACAACCCCAGCAATACCGGCCAATGGATTCGCTGGCAACGCTGCGCCGGAGCCAAAAATATTTCGTCGAGCTATGGCGCTGTCAACGATGGCTGGCAGGATACATCGCTTCAGGCGGGGGTCGGCCCATCAGGTAACAAGGTCACGGCCGCGACGGGAACGATCGTGATGTTCGTCGAGGTGGTCTATGATTACCAGCCGATCGTGCCGGTCAACTATTTCGGCGCGCGGACATTTACGGCAACCCAGGCCTTCAATGTGCGCGACCGGACGCCGGCTTCGTCGACCACCTCTACCGGGGCGGTTGACCCCGCACCGCCTTCCGACATCAAGAACCAGAGCAATCTGACGACGGCCCAAAAGTCGGACTGCAGCCTCTACTCCGCCTGATCAGCGATAGCAGACCGTCTTCGCCGCTTCGACCACGTCGGCGACCTTGATCAACGCCGCCTTTTCGAGATTGGCGGCATAGGGTAGCGGCACGTCCTCGTTCGTCACGCGAAGTACGGGCGCGTCGAGGTCATCGAAGCCTTCCTCCATCGCGATCGCCATGATCTCGGAGGAGATCGAGCAGGCAGGCCAGCCCTCCTCGACAACAACCATGCGGTTCGTGCGCTTGAGGCTTTCAAGCACGGTGGCACGGTCGAGCGGACGGAGCGTGCGAAGATCGATCACTTCCGCCTCGATGCCATCTTCGGCCAGCTTGGCCGCCGCATCGAGCGCGACGCCGACCCCGATCGAGTAGCTGACCAGCGTCACGTCGCGGCCAGGCCGCACGATGTTGGCCTTGCCGATCGGCAGGACATAATCGTCCAGCTTCGGGACGTCGAAGCTCTGGCCGTAGAGCAGTTCGTTTTCGAGGAAGACGACCGGATCGGGCGAGCGGATCGCCGCCTTGAGCAGGCCCTTGGCGTCCGCCGCCGAATAGGGCGCGATCACGAGCAGGCCGGGCACGCTCGCATACCAGGGTACATAATTTTGGCTGTGCTGGGCGGCGACACGCGAGGCCGCGCCATTGGGACCGCGGAATACGACCGGGCAGCGCATCTGCCCACCAGACATATAGTTGGTCTTGGCGGCCGAGTTAATGATCTGGTCGATCGCCTGCATCGCGAAGTTGAAGGTCATGAACTCGACGACCGGGCGGAGGCCGCCCATCGCCGCGCCAGTGCCGATGCCCGCAAAGCCATGTTCAGTAATCGGCGTGTCGATCACGCGCTTGTCGCCGAATTCATCCAGCAGGCCCTGCGTGACCTTGTAGGCGCCCTGATATTGCGCGACTTCCTCGCCCATCACAAAGACGCGGTCGTCAGCGCGCATCTCCTCGGCCATCGCGTCCCGCAAAGCTTCGCGGACGGTCTGGCGCACCATCTCGGTGCCTTCGGGCACCTCCGGTTCGATCTTTAGGCTCGCGGGCGTCTTCTCGGGCTTGGGCTTGGTCTGCACCGAAGCTTGCCGAGAGCTGGGCTCCTCCTCATGACGGGTTTCCGCATTGGATGGCTGCGCCTCGGAGGCACTCCCGCTGGATGCTGTTGCCGCTTCGCCCTCGCCGCCGATCAGCGCGATGACCGTGCCGACCTTCACGCCTTCCGAACCTTCAGGCACCACGATCTTCCGGACCGTGCCTTCGTCAACCGCTTCGAATTCCATCGTCGCCTTGTCAGTCTCGATCTCGGCGAGAATGTCCCCTGATTTCACGGGATCGCCTTCCTTGACGAGCCATTTGGCAAGCGTGCCTTCCTCCATCGTCGGAGAAAGCGCGGGCATCTTGATCTCGATCGCCATCAATATTGCCCCACCAGCACGTCGGTATAGAGTTCTCGCGGCTCAGGCTCGGGCATCTGCTCGGCGAAGTCAGCGGCCTCGACCACCTGCGCCTTGATCTCATTATCGATCTTCTTGATTTCATCCTCGCTCACGCCGGCGGCAACGAGATCGCGCTTGAGATGCTCGATCGGATCGCTTTTTTCACGCACCGCCTGTACCTCCTCGCGCGATCGATACTTCGCCGGATCGGACATCGAATGCCCGCGATAGCGGTAGGTCTTGAGCTCGAGCAGGATCGGCCCCTTGCCGCTGCGCACCCATTCGACCGCGACCTCGGCTGCACCGCGCACGGCCAGCACGTCCATGCCATCGATCTGAAGACCGGGAATGCGGAAGCTCTCGCCGCGGCGGAAAAGCTGATCTTCGGCGGAAGACCGGTTCACGCTCGTCCCCATCGCATATTGGTTGTTCTCGATCACATAGATGATCGGAAGCTTCCACAGCTCCGCCATGTTGAAGCTCTCGTACACCTGGCCCTGATTGGCGGCGCCATCGCCGAAATAGGCAACGCAGACGCCGCCATCATTGGCATATTTGTGCTTGAACGCCAGGCCGGTGCCGAGCGAGACCTGCGCACCGACGATGCCATGGCCGCCGTAAAAGCCGTGGTCGACCGAAAACATGTGCATCGAGCCGCCCTTGCCCTTGGAGATGCCGGCGGCGCGGCCGGTCAATTCTGCCATGATGAGCTTCGGGTCGATGCCGTAAGCGAGCATGTGGCCATGATCGCGGTATCCGGTAATCACGCTGTCCTTGCCGACCTCAAGCGCCGACTGCATGCCGACGGCGACAGCCTCCTGGCCGATATAAAGATGGCAGAAGCCGCCGATCAGGCCCAGCCCGTAAAGCTGCCCCGCCCGCTCCTCGAAACGGCGAATGAGCAGCATCTGCCGGTAGAAATCGAGCATTTCCTGCTTGCTGGCCGAATAGCGTTCCGGTTCACGCGGCCGCTCGCGATTTGGCGTCGGTGGTGGCGCCGCTTCGTGCTTGCGACGCGAGGCGGTGGCCGGAGCGGCCTTTGTCGTGCGCCTCGGAGAAGATGGTGGCTTAGCCAAGCTGAAGACTCCCTGGGGAAGAAGAGTGTGGCTTCCCTATAGGGGCGGCACCGCGCATTGCAATCTCGGGATGTGCCCGAAAAAGATCGTCAGCGGATCGGAATTATCACTTCGTCGGGGCGAACCTGCCCGGTTTCACGACGCACCAGTTCATCCGCATAATCGGGATCGACCTTGCGGGGATTGAGCAGGGCGACGCGATGCGACAGCTCCGCCCGCTTGGCATCGATCACCTTCAGCTCCTGGCTCTTTTGAGCCACGGCGCGCTTGTAATCGCCCCATGCGAGCAAGCCATTGGGACCGAATACGGCGAAGCCCGCGAAATGCGCGATGACGAGAATGGCCGCAGCCGGCGCGGCAGCGGCTCTAATCAACGACGCAGTGGAACGGGTGCGGCTCACAGGCCCACAGAATCATCAATGATTCCACGTGGCAAGCCTAAATATGCATCTGGTCGATATTCTTGCGACGAGAAGAGCATTATTGTTCTATCGCGCTTTGAGAATAATCGCGGCCCGTTACCCGAAGAAGCAGGCCGGCGGGCAGTTCCTAAGAAAGCGCTTTAAGCGCGCCACGGCCTGCATAATGCGCGACTGTGCCCAGTTCCTCCTCGATACGGATGAGCTGGTTATATTTGGCAAGCCGATCGGATCGCGCGAGGCTGCCCGTCTTGATCTGGCCGCAATTGGTGGCAACCGCGAGGTCGGCGATGGTGGCGTCTTCGGTTTCTCCCGAACGATGCGACATGACTGCGGTGTAGCCTGCACGCTGCGCTGTAGAAACGGCTTCGAGGGTTTCGGTCAAAGTGCCAATCTGGTTAACCTTGACGAGCAGCGAATTGGCCAGCCCGCGAGCAATGCCGTCGCGCAACCGCGCCGGATTGGTGACGAACAGATCATCGCCGACGAGCTGACACTTGCCGCCGATCTTCTCGGTGAGGATTTTCCAGCCCTCGAAATCATCTTCGCCCATGCCGTCTTCGATCGAAACGATCGGATAGCGGGCGACCAGCTCCGCAAGATAATCGGCCATCTCCGCCGGGGAGCGCTTCACGCCCTCGCCTTCGAAATCATAGACCCCGCCCTTGAAGAACTCGGTGGCCGCACAATCGAGCGCGAGGACCACATCATCGCCAGGCCGGTATCCTGCCTGTTCGATCGAAGACATGATGAAATCGAGCGCATCGGGCGCGCTCGCGAGATTCGGCGCGAAGCCGCCCTCGTCGCCAACCGCGGTCGCGAGACCCTTGTCGTGCAATGCCTTTTTGAGCGTGTGAAAAATCTCGGATCCGCAGCGCACGGCATCGAAGATCGAGTCCGCACCCACCGGCATGATCATGAATTCCTGGAAATCGATCGGATTGTCGGCATGCGCGCCGCCGTTGATGATATTCATCATCGGTACGGGCAGGACATTGGCAGAGGTTCCCCCGACATATCGGTAGAGCGGCAATCCTCGCGCATCAGCCGCCGCTTTGGCGACGGCCAAACTGACCCCGAGGATCGCATTGGCTCCGAGCCGGCCCTTGTTCTGCGTCCCATCCAGCTCGATCAGCCGCGCATCGATCGCGGACTGATCCTCCGCATCGATTCCCAAGATGGCCTCGGAAATCTCGCCATTCACGGCGTCGACCGCCTCGCTTACGCCCTTACCGAGCCAGCGCGCCTTGTCGCCATCCCGCTTCTCAACGGCTTCATGCGCGCCGGTGGAGGCGCCCGAGGGCACCGCAGCTCTGCCGAAGCTGCCATCTTCGAGCGTCACATCGACTTCCACAGTAGGGTTGCCCCGGCTATCGACGATCTGGCGACCGTGGATATCGATGATAGTGGTCATGCGTGAAATCCCTACTGTTGCGAAACGATGCGCGCGCTCTATCCATCGAATCGGGGATAGGCAAATCGTGACCCCGATTCGTCAGCTGGTGTGGAACGCTGCCAATCTCCGGCGGTTTAGGTGCTGAAGGTTTCTTAATTCTGGAGAGCGACCATGGCTGACGACACGGCAACCGCGATCAATGACGGAACGAGCATGACGGGCGAACTCGGTACTCAGAGTAACACAAGCAGCGGCAGCAGCCGTGGCGGCGTGCGCGATACGGTCAAGGCTAAGCTGGCTGAGCAGGGTGAGGCATTGCGTGGCCAGGCGCAAGCCAAGGCACGCGAATATGCGGAGCAGGGAAAAACCAAGGCCACCGACACGCTCGATGGGATTTCGCGTTTCATCAACGAAACGGCTGAATCGTTGGATGAACAGCTTGGCGCCGACCTTGGGGAATACGTCCATCGCGCGGCCGATGCGGTGTCGGAGTTTACTCAGAGCCTCAAGCAGAAGGATGTCGACGAACTGCTTGATGACGCACGCGAGATCGTCCGGCGCAATCCGGCATTGGCGGTAGGGGCAGCAGCTGCCGCGGGCTTCGTGCTGGTGCGTCTGCTCAAGGCCGCTGGCCCACAGAGCCCGGCGCAAAGCACGAGCGCTCGGTCCGGCCCTACCTCATCTCAGGCCGGCTAGGCGCCAGCCATGGGGGCGGAACAGGAGTCAATCGGCGGCCTGTTCGCCCGTCTGGCCGACGACGCCGGCGCGCTGATCCGCGCTGAGGTCGAGCTTTATCGCGCTGCGGCTTTGCATCGTCTTGCGCTGTCGCAACGCGCGCTAATCTACATTGCATCAGCGGCATTGCTGGCTTTGGCTGCGCTTATTTGCTTGCTCATAATGCTCGCGATCAGCTTGGCGACGCTCATCGGTCCGCTTGGCGGCGGGTTCGTCGTTACCATTGTGACGCTGGCGATCGCAGCGTTGCTCGCGCGCATCGGTATCCAGCAACTTGCCAAGGCGACGTCGGAAGCCGCCGAGGAAAAAACGCGATGAGCGATCGTTCGCTTGAACGCGTCAGCCAGGCGGAACAGCGCGCAACCGAGGCAAGGCGGCGGCTTGGCGCAACCCTTGACGAAGTTCAGGAAAAGCTCAGCCCAGCCAACATCATCAGCGAAACCAGCAAGGATTTGCGTGAAAAAGGGCTCGCACTGACGGACCAGCTGCTGAGCTCATTGAGCGCCCGACCGCTTCTCGCTACGGTCGCCGCGACCGCGATCGGCTGGCTGCTGAGCCGCAAGCCTGCACTGGCCCTTCTGATCAAGCTGTTTTTCGGCCGTCGCGCAACCTCAAGGACAGCCGCGCATTCTATCGATTCGAAGCGACAACGAAAACCGCGCGCACCCTCAAGCGGCGCCGCGGTAGCGAAGGAGGACCAATGATGGCGAATCAGGTTAAAGATGGGGCGAGCGAAAACACTGAGCCCTCCAAGAAAGGCAAGACCAGCCGAACCGTCAGTTCGCGTGCCGGGCAAAGCGTGACGAAAGCATATTCGAGCGCTAAGGAAAAAGCCGCTTCCGCTTATGGCAGCGCGCGCGAACGAACTTCGAGCGTATATAATAGCGCCCGGGTCCGTGCGAGCGAAACGCAGCAGCGCGCGGCGACGGCGTTCGACGAAAACCCCGCACTCGCGCTGGTCGGCGGCCTCGCCCTCGGCGTGATGATTGGCGCGCTCCTGCCCCGCAGCCGCCGGGAGGAAGAATTGCTGAGCGGGGTCGGCGAACGTATCAACGAAACGTCGCGTCGGGTCGCAGATGCCGCGCGCGATCAGGCGCGCGAGACGCTGGACAGCTACGGCATCAACGCCGATGCCGCGCTCGACAAGGTCAGCGCTTTTTTTGACAATGCTTCGAAAGCAGCTTCGTCCATAGGGTCGGCCGCGTCTGGAGCCGTGCAAAAACGGCGCTGACGTTCAAAGCGCGTTCAGGGCGACGACCCTAGACGGCATCACATGATAATGGAGAAACGAATGAGGCTGACTTTTGCGATTGCCGCAGCGATAGGCATCGCGTTGCCTGCTCTTGTGCCAGTGAACGCCCCCGCCCTCGCAACGGTGAACACGTCCGATCCTTCGCAGTTCGTTGACACGCTGTCCAAGGACGGCTTCGCAACATTGCGGACAGGCGACAAGGTGGGTGCACGCGCGAAATTTCGCAGCATGCTCGCCCAATATTTCGCCGTGGACGAGATCGGCGAGCGGCTGATCCGGCGCTGGTCCCCGACAATCACGCCAGCTCAGCATGCCGCTTACAAGGCAGCCTTCCCGAATTTCATCATCGGCACTTACGCCGATCGGCTGTTCGATTATGCCAATGCCGATCTCAAGGTCGTCCGCACCATGCCCGCTGCCGGAGGTACCGATGTGGTGACCCAGGTCACCAAAGCGGGAGCAGCGCCGATCACGGCGATCTGGAGCGTGAAGAACGATGGCGGCGGCTATAAGGTGACGAACCTGAAAGTCGGCGGCGTCAACCTTGCGATTTCCCAAGCGGCCGATTTCGACGCGATCATTCAACGCAAGGGCTTCGATTCTCTCGTCCAGATGATGAAGGCGCGTGGCTAATTGCAGCTTCGCATGGTAGGCGGCTCCCGAAGCTTCGGGAGTCGTCTTGCTTATGAGCAAAATGCATCTGGTATTCGGCGGCCGCGTTAAGGACCCGCAAGGTCTTGAATTCGAGGATCTGAACCAGATCGACACCGTTGGCTATTTCGCGGACTATAAGTCCGCTGAAAAGGCATGGCGCGGTGCTGCCCAACGCACTGTCGATGACGCGCAGATGAAATATGTGATCGTGCACCTGCATCGATTGCTCGAGCCGGACATCGATCTGAAGCCCTGAACCTTTTCGCGAGCATCGAAAAAGGCGCTTCGGGGGATAGGCTTAAGCGTTGCGATATCGCCAGAGCAGCAATGGCCGCGCAAGCAGAAGCCCAGCAATGAAACCGCCGATGTGCGCAAAGATCGCGATCGGCATCTGACTGCCCATCGTCGCCAGTCCGATCAGGAGCTGCACGAAGATCCACGCCGCCGCGAGCCATAATATGTGAAGCCATTGACCAACGCGGCCCTGACGTGCGGCCGCTCCGCGCCGCTGGCTATAGAGCAGCGCATATGCCCCGACGAGCGAAGATACCGCGCCGCTCGCACCGATCATCGGGATGGTCGATGTCGGGGCCGGCAAGAACTGGAATAGCGCCGCGGCATAGGCGCCGACCAGGTAGAGAATGATAACGCCGGTGGCACCCAGCGCATATTCGACGAAGCGGCCGCAATAGCCCAGCATCAACATATTGAAACCGAGATGGATGATCCCGCCGTGAATCAGCGTGGCCGTGAGCGGCGTGATCCAGAACGGGAGCGCGCCTGGCAAGTTGATGTACGCGCGCGCGGGAATGAAGCCCGCCGCGAACGCAAGCTGGGTTGAAAGGCCAAGCGCTTCAGCAAGCAGCCAGGCTGCGACGGTAATGCACAGCAGGGCCGTCGCGGCGCGGGGCGGCGGCAGGCGCATCCCTCGCGTCGGTTTAGATGAACTCGATCTTCGAGACGACGTAATAGCGGTCGCCCGATGGCACCGTTACCTCGACCTCATCATCAACCTTGCGCCCGATCAGCGCCCGGCCCAGCGGCGAATTGTACGATATCCGGCCGGTCTTGGCGTCGGCTTCAGTCTGGCCGACGATCTGGTACCTGACGGGCTTGTCATCCTCATCAAGCAGGGTAACCGTCGCGCCGAACACGACCTTGTCGCCAGACAGGCTGGTCGGATCGATGATCATCGCGCGGCTGAGCTTGTCCTCGAGATCGGCGATCATCGCTTCAACCTGGCCCTGGCGCTCCTTCGCGGCGTGATATTCCGCATTCTCGGAAAGATCGCCGTGGGCACGGGCTTCCTCGATCGCATCGATTATCTGGGGACGCTCTTCCTTGAGCCGTTCGAGCTGCTCTATGATCATCTTCTGGCCTTCCGCCAGCATCGGCAGCTTCTCAACAGTCGCCATCAGAGAAAACCTTTCGTCAAAACTTCTGTTCAGGCGGTCCGTCACCGAACCGCCCCCAACCTAACTGGATTGTCGGGATCAGGCGTGCGAAGCTAAATTATAATAGGTCTGCAATGCGCGCACTTCAAGCGGTCGCTCGCGCAGTGCGGCGATCGCTTGCGCCGCTGCGACGCTCGCCGCCGCGGT
>Ga0207671_10000318_pt1 | contig 71076 bp, 63 predicted proteins | sample KBSC24metaG_FD_184352 | JGI IMG/M metagenome (GOLD analysis project Ga0207671, IMG submission 184352) | Corn rhizosphere microbial communities from Kellogg Biological Station, Michigan, USA - KBS C2-4 metaG (SPAdes) (version 2) | ecosystem: Host-associated > Plants > Roots > Rhizosphere > Soil... | reverse complement strand
TTAGCTTTAGGTGTTTATTTGTACGTAGTCTATGAAATATTGTTTACTCTCATTGTCCCTGTTGATTTTGTTGGTTTCCTGCCAGAAAACATCTGACACTACATCAACAAGAGAAGATGACCTGCGCAACGGCAAATGGAAGTTGGTAAAAATGTCAGTTGTGTATAAGGTGAATTATCCGGTACCGCATGATTCTACATTACCCGTTACCATAACCTCCTGCAAGGAAGATGATTTTCTAACTTTCGGCCCGGGTTTTAACGGCGGTATAAATAGTGGCTCCAGTAAATGCTCTCCTGCAGATCCGGATATTACACCGTTCTCATGGGAGCCGGTGAATAATGACAATGGTTTGAACATATATGGTGCGGCTACAATGTTTGGCAGCAATACTATAAATGCCACATTAAAGAATTTTACCCCCGGTAGCTTTACTTTAAGTTACTATACCACCGTGCAGGATCCTATGGTCACGACGCAAACGGATACGATAACTTATAATGCCAATATGATCAATTTTTAATTGATCTTTACGATACCTGACCACCGGTATCACCGGTGGTTTTTTTATTTACACCTGTCCAATTTGTACTTTTATACATTACTTTGCAAATAGAAAATAATTTATGATTCATATTACATTGCCTGATGGTTCTATAAGAGACTATCAGGAAGGCACTACAGCACTGGATATTGCTAAATCAATAAGTGAGGGCCTGGCACGTAAGGTGCTGGCCGCTGAAATAAACGGAGAAGTATGGGATGCGACACGCCCTATTAATAATGACGCTACGCTAAAATTACTTACCTGGGACGATAAAGGTGGTAAATCTACCTTTTGGCATTCTTCTGCGCACCTGATGGCGGAGGCCCTGGAAAGCCTGTTCCCGGGTGTGAAACTGGGTATAGGTCCTGCTATTGATAAAGGCTTCTATTACGATATAGACCTGGGCGACCGCACTATGAGTGAAGAAGACCTGAAGAAGCTGGAAGACAAAATGAAAGAGCTGGCTAAACACAATAGTGTGTACCAGCGCCAGGACGTACCTAAGGATAAAGCAATAGCCTACTTTACAGAAAAAGGTGATCCATATAAGCTGGAACTAATACAGGACCTGAAAGATGGCGAAATAACTTTCTACACACAAGGTGGCTTTACAGACCTGTGCCGTGGCCCGCATATACCTAATACAGGCTTTATAAAGGCTATAAAACTTACAAACATTGCCGGTGCTTACTGGAGAGGGAATGAAAAGAACAAAATGCTTACACGCATATACGGTGTCACATTCCCCGCACAGAAAGAACTGGATGAATACCTGACACTACTGGAAGAAGCAAAGAAAAGAGACCATCGTAAACTGGGCAAAGAGCTTGAGCTTTTTGCATTTTCTGAGAAAGTGGGCAGCGGTTTGCCTTTGTGGTTGCCGAAGGGCGCCATGCTGCGTGAGCGTCTGCAACAGTTCCTGCAGAAAGCCCAACTGGAGAGTGGGTACCTGCCTGTAATTACTCCGCACATTGGTAGCAAACAACTGTATGTTACCTCTGGTCACTGGGAAAAGTATGGTAAGGATAGCTTCAGACCAATAACTACGCCGCAGGAAGGTGAAGAGTTCATGCTGAAACCTATGAACTGCCCGCATCACTGCGAAATATATAAGACAGAGCCCCGGTCTTATAAAGACCTTCCGTTGCGTCTTGCAGAGTTTGGTACTGTGTACCGCTATGAGCAATCCGGCGAGCTGCATGGTCTGACACGTGTACGTGGCTTTACTCAGGATGACGCACATCTTTTCTGCCGCCCTGATCAGGTATTGGAAGAGTTTGAAAAAGTGATAGACCTGGTAATGTATGTGTTCAACTCACTCAATTTCTATGAGTTTACTGCACAGGTATCCCTGCGTGATAAGGAAGACAGAAGTAAGTACATAGGCAGCGAAGAAAACTGGGAAATAGCTGAAAACTCTATAATGCAGGCGGCTAAAGATAAAGGCTTGAATACGGTGGTCGAGTATGGCGAAGCGGCTTTTTATGGTCCGAAGCTTGACTTTATGGTGAAAGATGCCCTTGGCCGTAGCTGGCAGCTGGGTACCATACAGGTGGACTATAACCTACCTGAACGCTTTGAGCTGGAATATGTAGATAGCGATAATACCCGCAAACGCCCGGTGATGATACACCGTGCGCCATTTGGCTCCATGGAGCGCTTTATAGCCGTGCTGTTGGAGCACTGCGCAGGCAACCTGCCGCTGTGGCTGGCACCAGTGCAGGTGAAGGTGCTGCCGCTTAGCGATAAATATAGTGAATATGCACATATGGTGGCAAAGGCGCTGAAAGCAGAAAATGTACGTGCTGAAGTAGATGACAGAAGCGAAAAAATAGGAAAGAAAATAAGGGATACAGAACTAATGAAGGTGCCATATATGCTGATAGTAGGGGAGAAGGAAATGGCCGAAAATAAGGTAGCAGTTCGCAAACATGGTGAGGGTGATAAAGGAGCAGTGCTGCTTACCGAATTTATTGCAGATATTACGGAACAGGTAAAAGAACAATTAAAAGGCAAAAGGGCCGTTGCTATAGCATAAAAATTTTAATAACACATAGCACACACTTTTAAATTATAAAATACGCTATTTTTGCCATCAAATTTTTAATAACGATTAATGCAGAAAAGAAGTAAAGGAAAACCACAATTTAGACCAAGAGTACCCCAGAATGAACACCGACTGAACAGAGAAATAACAGTATCGGAAGTTCGCGTGATAGGAGAAGGAATAGAACCGGGTGTTTACCCTATTGCCCAGGCACTGAAATGGGCTGAAGAAAAAGAAGTAGATCTGGTTGAAATTTCGCCTAATGCCGTTCCTCCTGTATGCAGGCTTATTGACTATAAAAAATTCCTTTACGAAAAGAAGAAGAAAGACAAGGAACAGAAATCAAAGGCTAAGCAGTCTGAAGTAAAGGAAATACGCTTTACACCAAATACCGATGAGCATGATTTTGATTTCAAAGCAAAACATGCCGAGAAATTCCTTCAGGACGGTAATAAGGTAAAATGCTACGTTCAATTTAAAGGGCGCGCTATCATGTTCCAGGAAAGAGGCGAACTGTTGCTGCTTAAGTTTGCCGAACGTATGGCTGAAGTAGGAACTTTGGAATCAATGCCAAAGATGGAAGGACGCAGGATGATAGCTATTTTTACGCCTAAAAAGAAGAAGTAGAAAGCATTGACATCCATATGATTTGTAGTCATATTGTCAAAAGATTTATAAAAATTCATAAGAAATTTGTTTTAATTTAAAAGACATTTTACTTTTGTGTCAGCAAAAAGACAAATACTAGCTCAGTATATAAAGATGTTTTCATGGTGATAGGGTTTATAGGGGCTGGCCTGTTCTCAGGCTGGCTTTTTATTTAAGCTAATCTTTATTATCTTTGCAGTGTAATTCTTTACCAATAGTTAAAAGTATTTTGACAATATAATATCAATAGTTACTTTTGTAAAAGTTTTCATAGTGATAGGGTTTATAGGGGCTGGCCTGTTCTCAGGCCGGCTTTTTATTTTTAGTCTAATTCGTTTATTTTACAGCAAATTCACACAAAGATGCTGAAATGTATAGGTGGTTTGGCCATCTTCCTGGCGCTATCTGTTAGTGCTTTAGCCCAGCCTTTAACTGCATATACCGACCTGCAAAACGAGGTAATGGTATGGGACAAAGGACTGATACACAAAGTTGATTACCTGCCACCTACTAGCATGAAAATAGGCCGTAGCGCCATTCCGTATATTGACAATTCCAATTCATTCAAAATTTACTATAACGGTGGTGTAAGGACCATTAACCCCGGTTTTACCAACATTTATGATGTGACGGATAATCTCGTAATGTACATGAATGCCAAGCAACTAAACGTCTTTGACAGAGGTAACGTAAAAATGTTGGCGGGTATTTGTAACACTTATTACCTGGGAGATAGTGTGCTGTTGTACCTGGATGAACAAAGAAGCGAGTACAAAGTATATTACAACGGACAAACCTATACAGTTGAGAGCTTTATACCTGACAGCGTGCTGGCAAACGTAAAAGTGTCCGACAATATAGTTGCCTACGACAATTTTGCTAACCAGTTCCGTATATTCTATCATGGCGGTATTATAGCACAGGAGGAATACCCTGTAAGCAGTTTTAGCGTTGGTAGAAATACAGTAGCATATGTGGATGCCAACAGACAATTCAAAATATTTCACAAAGGGAAAACCTTTGTTATAGACGACTATCCACCGCAAACTTATACTGCCGGTGATAACCTTGTTGCCTATGTTTCCAGCGATGGATACTTCAAGATATTCTATGAAGATAGCATTCGCAATGTAGGCTTCTTCAACCCCGGGGCGCTGATGGTAGGCGATAATATTGTTGCTTATAAAGACCCAAGCGGATATCTAAAAGTCTTCTACAAAGGCGATATAACCGATATGGAAACTTACTTTCCTACCGGTATTGTTATCAAATACAATTCGCTTGCTTACGTAAATAATACAAATACCTTACGCATGTTTTCGGAAGGTGAAGTATATGATGTTACCAATGCTGATATTGAAAACTGGGAGTTGGATTACGATGTGATCAAATACCAAATAGGACAGAACATGTTTCGCGTATTTTATAAAGGCCAGGAATATTAATTCTTAGAAATAACGTTTTACCATCCGTAGATTGTGCGTACGCTTCTTTAGCTGTATGCTAATAATGCCACCCTGGTCTATGCGGTCCACTACCACACGTCCTATCGAGTCAGCAGCGTGTATTATGGTTTGATTATCTAGTATTATGCCTACATGCACGATATTGCCATCAGCATTATCAAAAAAAGCAAGGTCGCCACAGCGGCTGTTCTGAAGGAAATTTACGTCTTCACCTTCCATAGCTTGTTGGCTCGCATCACGGGGAATGCGCTTGCCGCACATTTTATAGACCATTTGACTAAGCCCCGAGCAATCTATGCCTAAAATAGAGCGGCCTCCCCATTGGTAAGGAGCGTGCATATATTGCATAGCCCATTCGCGAATGTTGTCACAGTTTAGTTCGGTCTTTTTTACATTCAGCTTTTTCCCCTTAAACTTCCCATCCTTATTAGCCAGCAATACTTTGCTGCGTTTCATGCCAAACAGTTCGCTGCCCATAGGCAGCATCATTTCGCTGTCTTCAAATATTAGTTTGTTTGTATGTTTTGTGCTTAGGTTACGCACAGCCTTCCTGTATTCCTTCTGGGTAATAAAACACAACTGCGAGATTTTGCACCACCCCTCGTAGTCGTCCCATTCACCTCTTATGCGTGCCCAGTCTTTGTCATTTACTTCCAGCACTTCTGCCCGTTCACCAAAAAGTAGTTGATTTACCTGTTCCGCCTTATGGCTGGGTTCGCTGCGAACAGGCATTACAGGTACATTGCAAAAAGAATAAGCTAATATCATCAGATGGAAAAATCTCCCCGAAAATACGCTTTAGCAGCGCATCTACGTAACAAAAATTATCTGTACATGAGTTTAACATACATTAACGGTGCCTATATGTATATCTCCATTCCCTTTTACCAAAAATCTTATTAACTTAGCCGAGTCTAATTTAAGCCCCAAAAAATTATTTATTTAATATATATATAGGGCCTTTATTTAATGAATCATTATAAAATAAAAGCTACAATTAACAATTATGGATTCGACAATCATTGCTGCCGTTGTCGCGGTGGCAGCTATATTAATAGGAATATTTCTCGGTAAAGTAATCTTTGCTAAAAACACAAAACAGCAGATAGACGACGCAGAACAACAGGCTAAAAAAACGGTAGAGGACGCTAAGAATCTGGCAGAAACACTAAAAGAGAAGAAAATACTGGAGGCAAAGGAACATTTTCTGCAGCTGAAGAGCGAGCATGAAAAGGATGTACTGATACGCAATCAGAAATTAGTAGAGAACGAAAACCGCCTGAAACAACAGCAACAGAGCTGGAATGACAAAAACTCAGCTCTGCAGCGTCAGATACAGGAAAACGAGCAGCTGAAGGAAAATCTGGATCGCCAGGTAGAGATAGTAAACATGAAACGCACCGAGCTGGAGCGCCACCAGGAAGAGCATATTAAGCGCCTGGAAAAAGTGTCTAACCTTTCTGCCGAAGAAGCTAAAGCTGAACTGGTAGAGCTAGTGAAAGAAGAAGCTCGCACGCGTGCTATGGCCCATGTGAAAGAGATAATGGAAGAGGCCAAAGTAAATGCTACTAAGGAAGCCAAGAAAATAATAATTCAAAGCATACAGCGCACCGCTGCAGAGCAAACCATTGAAAATGCGATAACTGTATTTACACTGGAAAGCGATGAAATAAAAGGCCAGATCATTGGTCGTGAAGGCCGTAACATACGTGCCCTCGAAGCGGCAACCGGTGTGGACCTGATAATAGACGATACCCCCGAAGCAATAGTACTAAGCTGTTTCGACCCATTGCGTCGTGAAATAGCACGCCTGTCACTGCAGCGCCTCGTTCAGGATGGTCGTATACATCCAGCCCGTATTGAGGAAGTGGTAGAAAAAACAAAAAAACAGCTGGAAGAACAGGTGATGGAAATAGGGGAGCGCACTATAATTGAGCTGGGTGTACATGGCTTGCATAAAGACCTGGTACGTATGGTAGGTAAAATGCGTTTCCGTTCATCTTATGGTCAGAACCTGCTGATGCACAGTAAGGAAACGGCAAACCTTTGTGCTATAATGGCTGCAGAGCTGGGCCTGGGACAAAAAGTGGTGAAACTGGCCAAACGCGCCGGTCTGCTGCACGATATAGGTAAAGTGCCTGATGAAGAAACAGAACTGAGCCACGCACTGCTTGGTGCTAAAATAGCAGAAAGATGTGGTGAGCATCCAGCTGTAATTAACGCTATAGGCGCCCACCATGATGAAATGGAAATGAGTTACATCATATCGCCTATAGTACAGGCATGTGATGCAATAAGCGGTGCACGCCCCGGTGCACGCCGCGAAATGATGCAAAGCTACCTGCAGCGCATAAAAGATCTGGAAGGCCTTGCAATGGCTTATAATGGCGTAGAAAAGGCATACGCTATACAGGCAGGCCGTGAACTGCGCGTAATAGTGGAAGCAGAAAAAGTGAGTGATGCAGACAGCGATCGCCTGTCATTTGAAATTGCTGATAAGATTCAGAAAGAAATGCAATATCCCGGCCAGATAAAAGTAACCGTAATACGTGAACTAAGAGCTGTAAACATAGCCAGGTAAGAGCCTAAAAATAATAAGGGACGCTGCAACTTTTGTTGTAGCGTTTTTTTTATCTACTAAACCTGTAATGGTCAGGCTGTAGAATTCGCGCCTCATTCAATGTAAGTCTGCTGCGACTTTATTTCTAATGCATATAGCGCCAATGCTTTTATTTATGCAGGAATGGTTTTTAGAGTACAACTAAGAACTAATTTTGTATTCTAAAATTTATCCTATGAATAAGCGCCGCGTAATTATCCTTGGAGCAGGCTTTGCCGGATTACAATTGGCAAGAAGGATAAAAGATGCCGCATATGAGATAATACTCATAGACCAGTATAATTTCCATCAATTCCAACCCCTCTTTTACCAGGTAGCTACTGCAAGGCTTGAGCCAAGCGCTATATCATTTCCCCTACGTAAAGTTTTTCAGGGCGAAAAGAACCTTCATGTGCGCGTAGCCTGTGTAAATGAAATAGATACTGCGCAACAGATCGTAAAAACAACAGAAGGCGATTTTGAGTACGATATACTGGTGTTAGCAACAGGTTGCACGACAAACTTCTTTGGCAATAAGAATATTGAAGCGCATGCGTTCCCAATGAAGTCTACAGTTGAGGCTATTGCATTGAGAAACAGGATACTGCTGAACTTTGAAGATGCTTTGAATGCAGGTCCCGGCGATATAGATTCAATAATGAATATAGTGGTGGCCGGTGGCGGCCCTACAGGCGTGGAGTTGGCAGGGGCGCTTGCTGAAATGAAAAAGAACATACTGCCTAAGGATTACCCTGATATGGACTTCAGCAAACTGGAGATATACCTCGTTGAAGGCTTACATGCTACGCTTGCAAACATGAGTAAAGCGTCACAGGAAAAATCTCAGCAATATCTTGAAGCGCTGGGGGTAAAACTGATGGTAAATACGCTGGTTCAAGACTATGACGGGAGTACACTAACCTTCAAAGACGGCAGATCACTAAAAACTAAGACACTGATATGGGCAGCGGGTGTAAAAGCCAGTGTGCCCGGCGGAATTCCCACCGCTGTATTTGTAAAAGGCGGCAGAATAAAAGTAGATGAATACAGCAGGGTAAGCGAGCTGGTAAATATCTACGCCATAGGCGACGTATCCTATATGGAGACAAAAGATTGGCCGAAAGGACATCCACAGCTCGCCAACGTAGCTATAAACCAGGCAAAACATCTGGCTTCAAATATGAAACGCATGTTGCGCAACGAGGAGCTAAAACCTTTTAAATATAAAAATCCCGGCACCATGGCCACCGTGGGCAAAAGAAAGGCCGTTGTTGATCTGCCATCTTTTAGTTTCCAGGGCGTGTTTGCATGGCTAACCTGGATGTTCCTTCATCTTATGCTGATTCTTAGCGTAAAGAACAAGCTTATCATTTTTATAGACTGGGCCATCAGCTATTTCACAAATGATACCACATTGCGATTGATATTATTGCCCAGCAAAAAGCAGATAGAGCTGGGAGAGGAGCATCATTTTTTTAGCGAGGAAGCCACCATGTCGAATAAGTGAATAGGTTTAAAAAAAATCTAAATTTTTTTTATTACTCGATACATAAATAGAGTAACTATATTATTAACTAACGATTAATTTTTCGATTTATTTTCGGCTGTTCTAAAAATATTGGGTTAAAAAACGCCCCAACCAAAGAAAACTTTTAAATGGTCTATTGAACTGCAGGTAATTAAAATCTGCATTTAGCTTTTCTAAAAATCAATAGCCATGAAGAACTGTGTACCCTTCCTCCTTATTCTACTTGCTTCAATTTTACTGGCTCCTTTTGCAGCCAATGCCACCCATGCTGCCGGTGCTGAAATTACGTACTCGTGGGTAAGTGATACAACCTATGATGTTACTTACCACTTTTACAGAGACTGTAGTGGCATACAGGAACCTGACAGTGTTCCTTTGTGTTACTACAATAACTGCGATGGATATCAGAATACGGTTGAGCTCACCAAAACCTTTAAAATAATAGGTAATGAAGATAATGGTACCGAAGTATTGCAGGGTTGCCCGGGATCGCCTACAACCTGTGCCGGAGGTACCATACCAGGGTACGCAGAATGGTGGTATACCAAAAGAATTAAGCTTCCTTCCCTTTGTGACCATTGGACATTTGCACATGGGGAAGGCTCAAGAAACAATGCTGATAATCTTTTGGGCTCCGGTGGCACGGATCTCTATACAGAAGCCACGCTTAATAATAAGGATGACATAAGTAATTCATCAGCCTATTTCACGGTAAAGCCTGTACCATATATCTGCGATAATATACCCTATACATACAATAACGGGGCATTTGATCCAAACGGCGACTCTCTTTATTTCGAATGTATCACGCCGGAAACCGATGCTTCAAGCTGCACCGGCGCTGTAGACGAAACATATAGGACAGGCTTCTCCCTGCCCAGTAATCCGCTGGCATGTGGTAGTTCATTTGTATTTAACAATAGTACAGGGCAAATGTCTTTTACACCCAATGCTGGTGGCAAATATGTAATTACAATCCGCGTAACAGAGTTAAAATATATTTCCGGTGCATGGGTAAAGGTAGGTACAGTGATGAGGGATATCGAAATAGTGGTGCTTAACTGTAACACTCCTACTCCGGTGTTGAATACCCCTGTATCAACAATTCACGGAGCAACATTTTCAGGTGGCACAATTAATGCATGCGCCACTGTGCCTTTTAGCTTTTGTTTTGATGTAACGTCCGATTCGCTTGCAGTGCTTGTTGTTACAGATAATAGTAAGCTTTTTTCCACATCGACGATCCCTACAGTTACCTATACGGGTGAGAAAACAGACTCTGTACGAGGTTGCTTTTCATGGACGCCTGGTATAACGGACACTGGTTTGAAAGTATTCGCTATTAATGCTAAAGATTCTAATTGCGCTACTATACCAATACCTATTTCTAATACTTTTGTTATTCCTATTCACGTATGGCCTGTCACTAAAATACTTAATGACACGATCATTTGCCATGGTGATTCTGTAACACTTACAGCAGTTGGTGGTGGTGGTTTTGTATGGAATGTATTACCCGGTGGTTCCCCTCTTAGCTCTATGAGCTGTACTAGCTGTAAGGCAGCGGTTGTAAAGCCAACTATGACCACACAATACACTGTTCGTTCCACTCTCAATATTTATTGCGACAAAAATAAAGACACGGTTACGGTAGTAGTATTACCAGCACCTGATAACAAAACAATAGATACGGCCGCATGTATTGGTAGTACTATACAGTTGAAGGTGCCTTCAGCTACTGTTGGTGCCGGTATCAGCACTGCATTTGCATGGACACCGGGCATATATCTTAGTAGCACTACCGTTCAAAATCCTTTATGTACGCCTCTTAGTACAATGAAGTATCTGGTGGATATTACCTATGCAGACAAGGCAAGGTGCAAAACTGTGGATACGGTGAATGTAAAAGCACTGAAATATTTCCAACTGTTCAATAAAGACACTTCTGTGTGCCGAAATACGATCATTACGATAAATGCCACAGGCGATAAGGAATATAACTATACCTGGACACCGGTGAATGGCATCTCTGATCCACATACGCTTAATCCTACAATAACTGCCGACTCCACCACCACTTACACAGTCACTGCCACACATGTAGGCTGTCCGGATAGCAGCATGGCTTTTACCGTTACAGTGCAGCCAACGCCACTTGTTAATGCAGGTGCGGACAAAGCTATATGTGCCGGAGACACTGTTACCCTGAATGGCACTGTAACCCCATCAGGAAATACATACACTTACAATTGGACACCCAATGCAGACTTTTATAACTACAACCAGATAGATGCGACATTTAAAGGCACAAAAACAACAACAGTCGTATTCAGCGCTACCACCAGTGCTGGCTGCACGGGTACAGATACTGTTGTAGTAAGCGTGGTGCCGGCACACTTCCTGCATATTTCACCTGATACTGGTATTTGCCCGGGTGATACAGCTTCGTTGCGCGTGCGTGGAGATTCACTGACTGCGTTTGTATGGCGCCCCAGCACTTATATGAATGATAGTGGAAGTCTCACTCCGTATGTATGGCCATCAAACACCCAATATTATACAATATATGCTACCGACAATAAGAACTGTAAAGATACAGCGGCAATTCTGGTAACAGTGCATCCTGCAGCTGTTATGAATATACCGGATTCTGTATTGATATATCCCGGTGATTCATACCAGTTCGATCCGTTTACCAATTGTTTGTATTTTGAATGGTTCCCGCCGCAGGGCTTAAATGCTACCAATATTTCAAACCCGCTGGCTGCACCTGATGTAAATACTAAGTATACCGTGAATGCAAGAACAGAAGCGGGCTGTGTTATTACCGCATCAACAGATGTATATGTATCAGATGACTCTTATATCGATGTCCCTAATGCATTCATACCAGGATCAGGACCTAACAGCACATTTAAAGTAAATCATCTTGGTACTGCCACACTTAAGCGCTTCGCAATTTACGATCGCTGGGGAATAAAAATGTTCGAAACTACGGATGTAAACACAGGATGGGATGGAAGCTACAATGGTGCTCCGCAACAAATGGGTGTATATGTCTATGTTGTTGATGCATACACTGCAAAAGGTAGAAAGGTCCATAAACAAGGAAATCTGACGCTTCTGAGATAGCAACAGCAAATCAATTATTAATCCCTCAAATGTTGAAATATGAACACCTCATTCATATACAGACGTCTATTGCCCGCACTTTTCCTGTTTCTGATCCTTGGCGCAGGCAATGCCAGGGCCGCAAAATATGCAGCGGCAGAAATATATGCAGACTATGTCGGTAACGGCCCTAAAGATCTGCGCTACCGGGTAACGCTCATCGTTTACCATGCATGCTCGGAAGGTACGCCGGATCTGAACATCGGCCCTGGAGCTACAGAAAATATATGTTATGCAGCGGCAGGCTGTCTTGCAAATCCGGCACATCAAAATATTAAATTCAGGTACTGCGATACATTGCCTACATTTTGTCCGGCTGCTGGCAATTCATGTTCTAATCCCTCCAGCACCACTCCGGGCTATTATCGTGCAGTATATTCTGATACTGTTGACATTTCAGTTTATGGCCAATGTGCTGATTGGGAATTTGGCTGGTGGAGCAATACCTACTACAGGAATCCTGCCATAAAAAATCTTACGCTCCTGATACCTACAACTACTGATGTACGATGTCGTATTAATAATACCGGGAACTATTATAATACAAGCTCGCCCCGATACCTTACGCCGCCAATTTTTACTTATTGCGTAAATCAGCATGATATTATTCCATATGGTCCATACGATCCTGATGGTGATTCTTTATACACGGTAAATATGAATCCACTTAGGGCTACTGATTGCCTGCACGCCAGCAATATTTTGCCGGAAGTAGGATATGGTCTTTACCCTATTGATGGTCTTAGTACAGACCCTTATTCTGTAGATGGTCTAACGGGCACGGCCACCATTACGCCAACTACCACTGGTGTATATGATGTGGCAGTGGAAACCGATAAGTATGATCCCTATAATCATACGCTCATCGGTTACTGCCGGCGTGACGTGGAGCTATACGTGCAAACCTGCGCAGCTACACCGCCGGTGATGGATACTATGCCACAAAGCCTGCTGGGCGCTACCTACGATGGGCCTACGCATACCATCAGTGTTTGTCCGGGTACACTTATAAGTTTTAATCTTTCAGCCAACGGTCCTGCAGGTAGCATTTTTACCATGGTCTCAGACAATGCTATTTCGGCGCCCGGCTCTAATTTCTTTGTTACCGGCTATGGTACTAATTCGGTGTTGGGTGGTTTCAGTTGGAAGCCTACCAGCAAGCAGATAGGCTTACATACTATTGTTTTCACAACTACCGATTCTTCTTGTACCGGCGGCGAAATGGCTAAGACATATTACGTGATGAATATACGGGTAATGCCTTCGGTAGATGCAGGGCCTGACTTATCATATTGCGGACCCGGCTCTATAATGCCGCAGCTGCAGGTTACAGGTGTGCCGCCTGATGGCACTTATGCATGGTCACATCCTGTTCCATTTGGCCTTGGCTTTGCAGACCATTTAACAGATTCGGTTATTTCAAACCCTTTTGCTTTCCCTGATACATCTACTACTTACGTTATTACCTATACAACAGCAGATGGAACACCGCTGGCCTGCAAAAACTCAGATACCGTGCGGGTGCTTGTCTTCCCGCCGGAAAAACACAATGGTGGACCTGATCAGATCATTTGTCTTAATCAGACTGCTATACTTAATCCTTCATTTAGTAAGGTTGATGCCTTCGTATGGCAACCTGATCCTACCCTGAATAATGTTACCCTTCGCAACCCTACGGTGAAACCGGTAAAGCTGGGATTGAATACCTATTTCATAGTTATTACAGACGTTAATAATTGCGAGTACAATGATTCTTCTCATGTCATAACAAGAGATATTGCACCAAATATTTTAGCTCTGGCTACACCTGATACATTATGTCCGGGTGGCACCTCACAACTGTTGGTGAATATTGAAGAGCAGGCCTGCGGCGGCGGAACAGGCAAATGCTCCGGTACGGCAAAAGATGTTAATGTTGATAAGGACAGGAAGGATATATTTGTGGGCACTAACAATAGTTCAAACCCGCAGGATCCCACACCCTACCAGCAGTACTACTATACAGGTGGTAATAGAATGCAGATAATATACACCGCTAAGGAGCTTTACAGTGCGGGCTTAAGCGCGGGCTATATTAATTCGATAGCTTTTGATGTGGCCAAAAAAATAAGTATCAATATAGATAGTTTCAAAGGGTTCACCATAAAGATGGCCTGCACCACAGATGGTCAGTTTGCAGCCAGCACATCTAATCCCGGATCATTTCTTTTCGGTGCTTACACATTCGTTACAGTCTATAATGCTAAGGTAACCGGCGTATCACAAGGCTGGAATCTATACCTGCTTAGTACGCCATATTATTGGGATGGTGTCTCAAACCTGGTGGTGGAAATTTGTGCTAGCACGCCAAAGCTTAATAACACTTCATACTTTACACCTAATGGCGATAATATGTACCTCGTGCCTACAGATAATGTGCAGACTGTTTTCACCTGGGACAATTTTACCTGTTGTAGTTCCGGTCTTGCTAACGGTTGTTCATGGCCTAATAATTCTCCTTATAATGCCGGCGTCAGCTCAAGACCTGTAACCCAGTTCAATTTCTGTCAGTCGCTTTCTAATTATACTATAAAATGGTCACCGGCTGCCGGCTTAAGCAATGCTACAACTTACAATCCTGTTGCTTCCAATGTTGGGAAAACAACAAAGTACTGGGTGCAGGTAAGTGTTGACAGCAGCCCGGGTTGTGTAAGTGTAGACACTGTTTATCTTACTGTAGATACATCTACCATGATAGCAGCCTCCGCCCAGGATACAGTTCTATGTCGCCCGGGATATACTTATCTAAATGCTGAAGGAAGAGGTAAAAAGCCGGTAAGCAATTTGCCATGTGGTATAGATCATCCGCAAATATGCAGCTCACCTGCTACCGTTGTTATTGCCAATGGCGCAGCAGCAGCGCAGATAGCAGGTACTGACTATACGCCATTTAAAAATAGCTCTAACAAAACTCAGTGGATCATAAGTAATAAAATACTTTCCAACAGTGGTATGACTTCAGGTACCATTGGGGAAATGGATATGCAAACCTGGGGTTCCGGCTTTGGGGGCACTACTTTCAAAAATGTGGAGATCAGAATTGGTTGTACACCTAAGAGCAGCTTCATCTCTCCTGCAGATACCCTTAGCATTAGGTCTATGGTGCTGGAATACACTGCTGCGGTGCTCACGCTGCCTGCGACAGGTATCATAAGCTTTCCGTTCACTGCGCCATACAATTGGGATACAACACAAAACCTCGTTGTGCAAATATGCTATGGCGATATGACAGGCGCTTTCCCCCAGGTATATACTACCAGCATTCCTACATCATACAATAGCATGGTGCAGTTCTATGGCTTCGATGCCTTCTATTGCCAGGCTTTCTCTAATGTACCATACACACCGGTTATGTATAAGCACATACCGGGCGTTACATTCAAATATTGCCCTGCCCCGGATGGCGACTTCGGTTATACCTGGAAACCCGGTATGTTCCTAAGCGATTCATCCGCTCAGTCTCCCGAAGTATATGTACCTAATTCAGTAACCTACACGGTATCTACACAGGGCCGTAACCATTGCATAGTGAAAGATTCAGTACATATTTATGTGCCGGTGCATCACTTCGGTGTTAATCCTAAGGATACATCTATTTGTGCAGGCAATACTGTCCAATTGCATGCAAAAGGTGCCACATACTATCAGTGGTATCAGAACGGTTATAAGTCTGCTACCTCACTAAGTTGCCAGACTTGCGCAAGCCCGATAGCATCACCAACTGACACTACTACTTATCAGGTGGTGGCTACAGATTCAGTATTCTGTTCAGACACGCTTTTCGCAAAGATCAACGTGAAACCGATCCCTGATGTTAAGATTGTTACACACGATACTACGCTCGATTATGGTTCCAATATTCAATTAGCGGCAACCGGCGCTCAGATATTTACATGGTCGCCTGCTAATACGCTAAGTAATCCTAACATCGTGAATCCAATTGCTTCACCTACTGAACCCGTTACTTACGTAGTAACAGGGGTGGCTGCCGATGGCTGCTCAGCACAGGACACTGTAAGGATAAATATTAATTACCGCGGTAGGCTGTATGTCCCATCAGCATTTAGCCCTAATAAAGATGGCAGAAACGACCGGTTTAGAGTGGCGAACTTTACTTTCGAAAAGATACTGGAGTTCCATGTATACAATCGCTGGGGCCAGGAAGTATTCACTGCCACAGATAATAAAGGCTGGGATGGCACCTGGAAAAATGTGCCACAGGATATGGATACCTACGAATACTTGGTGCGCGTAGGTTTCCCTGACGGTTTTGTGGAAACATTTAAAGGTGATGTAACGCTTGTTAGATAGTCTATGTAAAACAAAGAGGGGCGCTAGAACAGCGCCCCTCTTTGTTTATTCGTTAAGCGGCCTTGTTTACGTCTATCATGCGCACCAGCATTCGCTTGGCTATAGGCAGCAATGTCTCGTCCAATGGTATTTTTAAAGAAGATTCCACGCTATAAACAGCAGGATTAGGCAGCGTGCGGATAGAGCGTATTATATCCAGTTTCACATGTTCAAAAGTATTTGCTACGCTTTTATTCCAGCTGTCTATATACTGTACGCGTATTCCTTTATATCGTTCAGCCTGGTGTTCGAAAAGGCTTATAGTATAAGCGTAAGCCCTTATCTCTGCATATTGGCCATAGCGCAGTAGCATGTAGCCTTCTTTATTATATAGCGGCATTATACCTACAGGTTCTATCCTTAGCTGCTTTTCTACAAACTCATATATTTCTGCACCATTATTTATCGTGCCTTTCATCTGGTCTATAGCATACAACGTTATGCGTTCCAGCTCTTCCATCAGTTCCTCATCGGCCAGCATTTTTTCATACACCAGCTCCAGCTTTGTCAGGTTTACTTGTTCCAGCTTCTTAGGGAACTGGTCCTGCAGTAGCTTTTTATTTTCCCTGAATGCCAGCAGATTATTGTAATGGAAGATAATGTCTGATAGCTGCGGGTACAGCTTGGTTTCTGTAAACTGCTTGTTTATTTCCTGCAGGTATGAAAGCAGGCGGTATTTCTGAAGTTCAAAATCTATATACCCATCCATGAACCATGTTTCGCTTAGTGTCATAGTCTTTGGTCTTTATATAAATATAATAAATCAAAAGCAATGCCACAAGTTGTTGTGCTACTGTTATTTACTTAATAACAACCAGGTATAGATAATCGGATCTTTGAATGAAATATCCGCCGTCTTCGGTCTTAAATCTGTAGAAACCCTGTATGCGGTAATTACCGGCATCTTTAATGTCATATAGCGTAAAAATGGGTAGGTAAAAAGAGTAGATCTTACGTGGACGTAGTATCATGACACTGTCTATAACATTGTCATAATCCACAGGTTTATAATCGTAAGGTTCATATGTATTCGCTGTGGTTGCCTTATCTATAGTAAAATAGATATTGCAGGCGGAGTCTTTAGGATAGCCAAGTTTCGCATAAAAATCAAAAGGCAGATCCACAATCCCGCAATTCTCCATCTGAAAGTGCAAAACGAAATACTGTTTGTCTTTCAGGTTTATCAATTTGCTCTTGCTGAAGATTTTTACTTTAAGGCAGTTGGTGTGCGCAGGTCTTGCATACAAGCCCATCGCAACGCCGGTGAAAAGCATAGCGCCCAATATTATTTTTTGAAACTGCCTTTTATTCATGCAAGGCAAATATAGTAACTGCACCGGCTATTTACCCTGACTATATTCGTTACCAACTATATAGCACATAGCTAACCATATTTTAACTGGCATATGGGACAATAAAACGTACGCCGTCTGGTAACTCCCAAATGCTCGAGCTTAAATGGTACTTCATCGCGCGGACAGATTTTTTGTTTGTAGGCCAGCCAGTGTTTCTTCAGTTCATATTTTCGTTTCCATTCCAGAAAGTCAAAGCTGTAATTACGTGCCTCTTTTATTAGTTCCGTAAGTTTCTTAGCAGGAAGAGCACCTATTGTACTTAGCGGATGTATGCGTGTTCGAAAAAGCACTTCAACTTTTATTATATTACCCACGCCGGCAAATATCTCCTGGTTCAGCAGCGCATCGCACACCAGCATTTCAGGCTGCTTTTTCAGTTTCTTTTTAGCTTTAGCAGCATCCCATTCGTCAGATAATACGTCCGCGCTCCAGTCATATATTTCATCTGGGTCTTCCTCCAGCAATTTCACCGAGCAATTATAAAAGTTCAGTTCACCATTTGCAAATCGCAGGCTCAGTCGCGGCGGTGTATCCTTTCGTTCATTTATACGGTAGCTGCCAAACATCATCAGGTGTATGCGCACCGTAAAATCTTTAAAGCATATTAAGAATTGTTTGCCCCACGTTTTGAAAGCAATCACCTTTTGACCGTTCAGCCTTTCTATGTCTACCGATGTATTGCCGCTTACCTCCAGTACTTTCTTGCTGGTAAAAGCTTGCACTTGTTCCTTTAGTAATAATATAGAAGGTCCTTCCGGCATATGGCTATATGCCTGTAAATATTGTACCAGCCTAATCTATTGCCACAATGCCCATCTTCAGTGCGCACATAGCCAGCCCCACACGGCTGCTCACACTCAGCTTATTAAAGAGGTTATCTCTATAGCCTGCTACGCTTCGGTCAGTTACGCCCATTTTATCGGCTATTTGTGCATAAGTAAGATCGCTGGTACATAGCTTCAGCAGCTCCAGCTCTTTTTCCGAAAATCCCGGAATTACATCCGTCTCCTGCATCACGCGTATAAACTTACGGGCCATGAGGTCAGAATGATATACGCCTGATTCGTAAATAGAATGCAGGGCCTTGCGCAGCTCGCCGGGGTTCGAGTTTTTTGAAAGAAAACCATCAGCGCCATTACGTATCATTTTTATAAAACAATAATCGTCTTTTAGCATTGTCAGTACCAGCACTTTCACCTGCGGCCATTGCTTTTTAATTGATGCAAGCGTATCATACCCGTTTAGCTCAGGCATGTTTATATCTATTATGCAAATATTTGGTAAGGTATTAGCTTTCGCTACGCGATATATAAGGTCCTTGCCATCATTGGCTTCGATGGTCACAGAAAATTCGTCCCATGATGATATTATCTCTATTACCCCCTTGCGAAATATTTCATGGTCATCAGCTATCGCTAACACTATAGGCATCCATGTTCGTATTTACATTGTTAATCTTTAATGATATGGTACTCCCTTTCATTGGCTCAGACTTTATATCCAGGTTTCCCCCCAGGAATTTTGCCCGCTGAAACATATTCAACAGACCCAGCCCGTTCATATCATATAGTTTATCCTTACTAAAGCCAACCCCGTTATCGGTTATATGCATCTCAAAGCTATCTTCTTCAAAAATAAGAATGATATTGATAATTGATGCTTTGGCATGTTTAAGGATATTATGTGTAGCTTCCTGCGCTATGCGGTATATCATCAGTTCCTTCTCCGCATGCAGCGCCGTATTATCGCCACGCACTTCTATATCGCAGCTTATACTTCGTGATAATCCTATATTCTCCAATTCTTTTTTCATCACATCCACCAGCCCCAGCCGTTCTATAAAATTATTGTTCATCGAGTGGCTTATATTCCGGAGGTCTGTAACCGCTTGCTCTACCAGGCCATTAGTTCGTTCTACAATTTGTTTTTGTTTTTCATTCGGCGCATTTTCGGCTATCAGGTACATATTCATCTGCACCAGGCTCAACAGTTGCCCCACATTATCATGCAGATCTTTCGATATTTCGTTCATCGTTCTTTCCTGCGCCTCCAGCTTAGTACGCAATATTTCATTCTGATAGTCAAATATCAGTCGTTGCTTTTCCAGGTGATAAGCGTTCTGCTTATTTTTTTGCACAATGAGGTACGCAATAAGAAAGAATGCAAAAAGCACCAGCACTAGGGTACCTGCTAGGAACAACGGTATGACATAGCTACTTGTCGTCACTGTTTTGCATTTTTGGGTAAAAGAAAAAAATGAGACCTATCCCTCCGTATGTAATAATATTCACCATCCAGATACAGAAGCTGATAATAGGGATATATTGACTAAAATTTTTACCGATAATATCATAAAGACCCCAGCTCAAATAAGTTATGCACCAAAAAAATAGAAAAATGCAGATAAACCAAAAATGCGTGTATTTGAATAATCTTAGCTCATCGTGTTTTAATAAAAGTCTGAAGAAAGCAAACAAACACATTCCTATTATTAAAAAGCCTTCTAAAAAAAGAAAATAAGAATTCATTACATTAATATGTTCCAGGAATATCAAGTCCAGTATGCCCAAACCAACGCCGACAACCCCAATATAAAATCCAATGTTTTTCCGTTTGAATGTATCAATGATATTGTTGAAGTACCAGCAAGTAATTGAAAGTTCTACCAGACTATATATGTTATACTCAGGTATATTGGTATGAAATTTCGTTGCTGTGTACAAGGCAATGCTTTCATTAAGTATTTCTGTAAAAAGGAGGAAACATATGATTTTTCCTCCTTTATCCATCGAAGGGAAATTGTATAATCCTATTCCTAAGGTCAGTAAAAATAATGGAAACGCGACATAGTATTGGTAATCCCCGTTCATAAAAATTAAGGCAGCATATTACCCCCGGCACTGCCTGACGGGCAGTTATACGGACATGGTGTCATATGATCTAATACCATGTTTTGGTTCGCATAAATATAATTATTGTTTGCATCATAGCCGGCAATAATTATTGTTATCGCACCGGTTTGAAGCCCGGCGTTTACACCATACCCCCCTGCATTTACGTATGCAAGAGTATGTGCAAAGATCAGTTTTACATTGGTTATTTTACCCTTGCTCGTATCGTTAAGATATTTTCTAAGCGAATCGGCATTTACAATAAAACTTCTCAGATCCGTATCATTATTCTGGTAGTTTATGCTTGTCAAATAGCTTGTTATCATTCTGTTGGCAGAATCCTTACTTATAAACAATGAGCCTCCCGTATCCTCAGGTAGTCCCAGCAATCTTACGGATACATTCGGACTCACTGTTGGTGACTTGCTTACTGCGGGTGCACTCTGATTTCTTTTGGTACATGCTATTACGGTGATACATGCTATTACGGTAATAAAAACAACTGCTTTTTTCATTTTTTTGGTGGTTTTATGACCTCAAAAGTAGAGCCAATAGAACATGCAATTCATGTACAAAAAGCTCCCAATAGGGAGTATTATAGCTCTTGATTAAAGTCTGATATATACATTGCATCAGTGCATATGCATGATTTCCAAATGATAATTAATTAAAAATATTCCTGTTGTTAAATAAACTAATTACGTAAATAAATAATTAGTCATATTTATATGCATAGCGAATGGTTCACGCAAAAAGCGTCTCAGTTGTATGTAATGAGTTGTAATGTCTACTTACAAAAAGTAGATGATCTCAGGAAGTGCGGATGGTTAAAAAAATTACTCTATGGGCATAATTCCATTTCTCAAAGCATACATCACAAGGCCGGCTCTCGACTTTATATCCAGCTTTTCAAAAAGGGCATCTCTATATCCTTCTACAGTTCGCACACTTATTCCCATCAATTCTCCAATTTGCCTGTAGCTTAATTCACTGCAGCAATGACCTAAAAACTCTACTTCACGCTCTGTAAATTTCAACTGCTGGTTCGGTCCCGACACATTTTTTATTGCCTGTTCCGAATCATAGTATCCCGTATAGTAGATAGCTGCCAGGGCACGCTGCAAATGTTGTGGATTAGTATTCTTGGGCAAGTAACCATTTGCCCCGCTGGTAAGCATCTTTATAATGCTGAATTCGTTGTTATACATCGATAGCGCAAGCACTTTAATGCTCGACCAGCGTTTTCTTATTTCCTTTATAGTTTCAAAACCATTTAAGTTGGGCATACTTATATCCAGTATGCATATGTCGGGTAGTATAGGTGCCTTCGCAATTTGTTCTATCAGCTCCCTGCCATCATTTGCCTGTATGGGTATATTAAAACCTTCAAATGAGCTAATAATGTCACTTATCCCTTTCCTCATAATAGGGTGGTCGTCAGCTATAGCAATATTTATCAGGGCCTTGTTCTTCATACAAATAAATCCTTTCCTGCGGGAGTGTCAAAAGTAGCTATAAAAGTTATTCTCTTCAGGTGCAAAGGCACAAATTCTTGCCACCTCCTTAAACAAAGGAGTTAATCTTAAATATAAATATAAGAAAATTAATCAACTTTATTGCGCTTTTGATGAACGAATTTAAGAGAATTTTATATTTGATATGTCATAATTAAGTCGAAATTAAAAAAGGGTTTAATAACGGTAGCTTTTATTGCTGCGTATTTAATTTAATAATAAACGGATAATGTCCTTAGCTATACGCAATAAAAAAATCACGTTAACATTATGCCAATGAAAAGAATAATTATTGCGCTCTTGCTTATCCTGGCAAACTTGAAATCATTTGCCTGGGGAGAATGGGGACATCAACACATTAACAAAGCTGCCGTTTTTGCGCTGCCATCGGCTATGCGTGTATTTTTTTACAATCATGTCGACTACCTGGTTATAGAATCGGTAGGACCGGATTTGCGAAAATACATGATGAACGATAAAGTTGAGTTTGCCCGTCACTTTGTCAATCTCGAAGACTATAATTATATGTCTGCCGCAGATATGTCTGTCACTTTAAAGGATGCCACCGCACGCTATGGCGACAGTGTGCTTAATAAGAGCGGTATATTGCCATGGTATATAGAAATTATGATGGATAGGCTCACAACCGCCATGAAACAGGGTAGAACTGCTGAGTTGCTCTTCATTGCCGCAGACCTCGGCCACTATATAGCAGATGCGCATATGCCCCTGCATACTTCTTCAAATCATGATGGTCAGTTAACCGATCAGCGCGGCATTCATGCTTTCTGGGAATCGCAGCTGCCGGAGCTCTTCGGCGCACAATACAATCTGCACACTGCCAATGCGCGCTATATAAAAGACATTCATCAGGAAGTATGGAATATCATAGAGCATAGCCATAGTCTTGCAGCTGCTTTATTGTCGGCAGATAAACAATTAAAGCAAAGCTTTAAAAGCAGCATGTACATCACTGATGCAAGTGGTAAAATGATAAAGAACAAATTCGGCCAACCAATGCATACCAAAGTCTATGCACTGCAGTATAATAAGCTATTGCATGGCATGGTGGAAAAGCAAATGCGCCTTGCTATTTATGACCTTAGCTGTTTCTGGTACACGGCATGGGTAAACGCGGGCAAGCCCGACCTCACAAAGTTGGATGCTACCATCATCACACAAAGAAATAAAACAAACCTGCAGGCTGATTATAGTACCTGGCTCAAAGGAAAGCTACTTGGCATCAAACCATACACTGAGTTCAGATATTAAAGCTTGCCCTGCTTTATTTCATCCACTACATTAGGGTCCAGCAGGGTAGTGGTATCACCCAGGTTGCTCATTTCACCTTCCGCTATTTTGCGTAGTATACGTCGCATTATCTTGCCGCTGCGCGTCTTCGGCAGATTATTTACAAATTGTATTTTGTCCGGTTTTGCTATTGGTCCTATCACTCGGCTCACGGTTTGCATTATGTCTTTACGCATCAGCTCTGCATCATGCACATTGTCCATTATCACATATGCATATATACCTTGCCCTTTCACCTCGTGCTGATAGCCCACTACAGCACTCTCTATCACACCTGTATGCATGTTTATTGCATTCTCTACTTCTGCAGTGCCTATGCGGTGCCCGCTTACGTTCAGCACATCGTCCACGCGACCTGTTATTCGGTAAAATCCATTTTCATCCCTATAACAGCCATCTCCTGTAAAGTACATATCAGGGTACGCAGCAAAGTAATTCGTGCGGCAGCGCTCATGGTCGCCATATGTAGTGCGTATGATGGATGGCCACGGGAATTTTATGCATAAGTTGCCACTCACGTCATTGCCACCTATCTCTTTTCCCTGTTCATCCATTATGGCAGGTTGTATACCCGGCAGTGGTAGTGTAGCATAAGATGGTTTTGCAGGTGTCACACCCGCCAGGTTCGATATTAGTATGCCGCCTGTTTCTGTCTGCCACCAGGTATCTACTATCGGGCATTTCTTTTTGCCTATATGTTCATCATACCATTGCCAGGCCTCTTCATTTATAGGCTCGCCTACGGTGCCCAGCACTTTTAGGCTGCTCAGGTTTTTGCCATGCAGAGGCTCAAGCCCGTATGCCATTAAGCTACGAATAGCTGTAGGCGCAGTATACAGCACATTCACCTTGTACTTATCTACTATGTCCCAAAATCTTCCTGCATCCGGAAAGGTCGGTACGCCTTCATACATTAAAGAAGTGCCGCCTGCGCACAATACAGCGTAAAGAATATATGTGTGCCCCGTTATCCATCCTATATCTGCGGTACAAAAATGAATGTCGCCCCGCTTGTATTGAAATACGTTTACAAAAGAATATGTAGTATACACCATATACCCGCCCGATGTATGCACCACTCCTTTAGGCTTCCCTGTTGAGCCTGACGTGTATAATATAAACAGTGGGTCTTCCGCATCCATTTCTTCAGCAGGTACATTATTGTAGGCCGCATCTTCCACTTTGTCTATCTCATCTTCCCACCACACGTCGCGGCCTTTTATCATGCTCACTGGTGTTTGCGTACGTGTATATACGATTACCCTTTTCACAAATGGACAATTTACCAGTGCATCATCTATCACGCTTTTCAGCGGTATATCCTTCGCACCTCTATATGCGCCGTCGCAGGTTATTATGCATTCCGCACCGGCATCCTGTAGTCTGTCTGATATGCTTTGTGCACTAAAGCCCCCAAATATTACGGAGTGTATGGCGCCAATTCGCGCGCAGGCTAGCATGGCTATAGGTAGCTCAGGTATCATGCCCATGTATATGCATATCCTGTCACCTTTTTTTATGCCGTTGTTACGCAACACCTGCGCAAACTGGTTTACTTTATCATGTAGCTCGCCATATGTCAATGTCCTGTTCTGCTCCTGGGGGTTATTGGGTTCCCATATCAGCGCAGGCTTGTCGCTTTGCAAGCTTAAGTGCCTGTCTATACAGTTCTCCGTTATATTCAGCTTGCCGTTTACAAACCACTTTGCATCTGGCTCGCGAAAATTCCATTCCAGCACCTTATCCCATCTTTCCTTCCATAAAAAAGTTTCAGCAATCTTTTCCCAAAACGATTCAGGGTTTGCTACACTCTGTGCATAGGCCTGTTTGTATTCTTCAAATGATTTTATCTGGAATGGATAAGACATAGCTGTTCTTTTTAAGCTTGCATCAGGTTTGCCGATGCAACAGCTAATTTAGCATAAACAGCAGTAAATATTTAAACCTAATTGGAGGTTATACGAAAGGTGGGAAATTAATTTTCATAAGGATGCAGCCAGTAAATATATTGTATCACATCTTCTTCTATCATACGCTTATAGTTCTCATCTGCGCAATCTATAGTTACAGATGTCATTAGTCTGTTTTCTACCACTTCGCCTTTTACATATACCGTCACTTCTGTAGAGCAAATATTGTCAAAGAAATAGAGCGATTTTTCCAGGTAAGATACCTTACTTAAAAAAAGCTCCCTTATTATCTTGCTGGTTATCTGGTCGGCGTTATCTACTACTTTCATAATGAAGTTTTTGCGATATCAAAGTTTCGTTGCATATGGCAGCCGGACAAATTTATTGCTGTCATTAACAGCCGATTAGGAAGTGCTTAACAATAAAAACACGAAGACATTTTTGAAGACCTAATTTGCCGCGCTAAAAAAATCTGAAAAATAATTTTGAGAAACCGAATAGTTGCGCATATATTTGCAACCAGTTAGTTTCATTTTTTTAATGAATTAAGCCAATTATGAGAAGAGACGTTTTTCAGGCAATAGCAGACCCTACAAGGCGCGCCATTCTGGTGCTCATAGCCCTGCAGGCCATGACACCCAATGCCATAGCCGAGCATTTTGAAACCACCCGCCAGGCCGTGTCAAAGCACTTGCGTATTCTTAATGAGTGCGACCTCGTAAGCTCAAAACAAGTGGGTAGAGAAATATACTATCAACTTGAAATAAATAAAATGAAAGAAATAGACAAATGGATCGCTCAGTTCAGGCAGATCTGGGAAACCCGCTTCAATCAACTCGACAATGTATTAGCAAACATTAAAAACACTAAAAACACAAAAAAATGACCTCGAACTTACTTTTCGATTTTACCGTCGACAAAAAGAACCATACGATAAATGTACAGCGCGAATTCGCAGCAAACCTCGACATCGTTTGGGATGCTTGGACCAATCCTGAGCTGCTGGATCAATGGTGGGCGCCAAAACCGTATCGTGCAGAAACAAAATCTATGAGCTTTAAAGAAGGTGGCCATTGGCTGTATGCTATGGTATCACCTGAAAATGCTGCAGTATGGTGTAGGGTAGACTATCAAAAGATAAACCCTAAAAAGAACTATTCTGCTATCGATACTTTTTGCGATGAAAATGGCAAAGCTGAAGAAATATTTCCGGGTGCTCACTGGACAAATGTATTTAATGAAAACAATGAAACTACTACAGTAAATGTGTCGGTACGTTTTAAGAATCTCGAAGATCTTGAGAAAATTATTGCTATGGGCTTTAAAGAGGGCTTTACTATGGCTCTGGGCAACCTTGATCAGTATATAGAGGTCCAGTTCCGCCTTCGCAAGGAATATAAAAAAGAACATATCTCCCGTGTATGTACTTATCTGAATTTTCCAGGCAATACAGAAGAAGCATTTAATTTTTACAAGTCTGTTTTCAAAACAGAATTTATAGGTGGTAAAGTGCAGCGTTTTGGTGACATCCCGCAGGATGCAAGCCATCCGCCGGTAGCCGATGCGGTAAAGAAGATGGTGCTGCACGTGCAACTGCCAATTACAGGTAATCATATTCTTATGGGCACAGATGCGCCTAAAGAGATGGGTTTTAACCTGGTGCAGGGCAATAACATGCATATTTCCGTCGAGCCGGATTCTCGTGATGAAGCAACTCGTATTTTCAATGAGCTTTCCGTAGGTGGCAACATCACTATGCCGCTGCAGGATATGTTTTTCGGTTCATACTTCGGCGAGTTTACAGACAAATATGGTATTAACTGGATGATAAATTATCAGCAGCCAAGCTAAAAACGTACAATCAATCACACATACACTCAAACGGGCAAAAGCACTGACAGGTTCAGTGCTTTTTGCTTTCACAAAAGCTATAACACTAACAACTTAGACTTTACGATTTACGACTAAAATGTGGATATCCTTATTTGGAACCCGCTTGTTAATAATAGTACCTTGCTAAATCAAGGCCGTCATGTCGAGCGACAGCGAGACATCTCCTGAACATATGCAATAGGCCCCATCAAGGCGAACATGCAAAAAAGTTCTTTGACATACTGTAAACCCTAAATCTTAGTCGCGGACTTACGACCTACGGCTTATCTTACAACTAAAGTAAATGCGACATTTTGTAACCTTTTGGGTAATTCCTGAGTAACAATGTTACTTTCTATAAAAGCATAATAACACAGTAGCAGAAAGCCTTTCAAAGCATCGATATTAAGAAATGCCCCAAAAGAAATATTTCTGTGAAATGTCACATTCTACTCATCTGCGAGATATGCGGGAAAACGAATTATATGGTCCGGCATTTGAAATCACATTGCAGCACTCCACCACATTGTTGCATTGATTAAGGTATAAAAAAGGCCGTTTATACCCAATTATACCCTATGCTAATCTGCCGGAAGCCAATACGGCAAAAGCATTCAGACAAAAATCGCAAAAACAGCAATTTTTTCTAAGAATATACCTTCGGGCTACCTAAACGCAAAAGCCCTCTCTGGAAAGAAAGAGCTTTATTTTACTATTATATATCAGTCACTCTTTACTGCGCAGTAACGAAAGCGGCATTCTGGCGTTCCATCGATTTTGCACCGCTGCTATACCAGCTCTCAGCCATCATGGTCGATAATGCATCGGGGAATATTTCATCCTTCCCTTGCTCTATGCCATTAAATATTCCTTCAGCTGCAGATTCGGGCGACGATTTTGGAAGGTTGATATCTCTCGTCATCTCTGTATCTATAGGCCCGGTAAGCACCGCCTGAACTGTTACGCCCTGGGTGCTTAAAAATGCACGCAAAGATTGGGTCATTGAGAACGTCGCAGCCTTTGAAATACAATATGATGCAATAGGAGCTAAAGGAGCAAGTGCCAGTAGCGATATATTATTAACAATCGTTCCTTTGCTGCGAAGTAGTAGTGGAAGAAAGGCCTGTATCATATCATAAGGGCCGTAAAAATTCACTGCCAATTGCTGCTCGATCTTTGCACGATCACTGAGGTCGTCATACAGGCTTATCCCCGCGTTGTTTATCAATATATCCAGTTCGCTCACCTTTTCCACTGCCTGGCTTATTTGTTCTGGCTTTGTGATGTCCAATATTAGCGGCACAACTCTGTTGTCGGGATGAGAGAAGTGTCCGCGAGCTCCGGCATACACGCGTTTCGCACCTTTTCTCAATGCTTCTTCAACAAGCGCTTTTCCTATACCGCGATTAGCTCCGGTTATCAATATGACCTTACCACTAATTTCTTTGATTGGTTTGTGATTTTCCATTTTTTGTTTGTTTTGATAGCAAAATTATTGTCCGAATTGCATTCTTAAGGTGTGTGTATTAGACAATGTAAGGGGCTCATTTGGACAAGTAAAATCATTATCTTTGAACAAAGCATTTATATGAAACACGTAACGGTTATCTTCCCCGGTGAGCAAAGTGATTTCAGCACCATCGCCTGCATTGCCGGCGCTTTTGAGATATTTCAGGCTGCTAATGCTTATCGGAAAAGGATGGGCGAGGATACCTTATTTACAATAGAGCTGGCTGGCGCAACAGAACAGCAGGGCTCATATGCGGATGTATTTACAGTAAAGCCTAAGGTTCATCTTTCAGCTATTAAGAAAACAGACCTTGTTATCATTCCCTCAGCGGTTCCTAGTCAAAAGCCAAATAAGGCAAACGATGAGCTGGTAGACTGGATCAGGATTCAGTATAAAGAAGGTGCTGAAATAGCCAGCATGTGCTCCGGTGCTTTTATACTTGCTTCATCAGGTTTGCTGGATGGAAAGAACTGCTCCACACACTGGGCGCATGTAGATGCCTTCAGGCAAACATATCCCGATGTGAAAATACAGGCCGACCTGTTGATCACGGATGAAAATGGTATCTATACAAATGGTGGCGCCTATTCCTTTCTCAATCTCATGATCTATTTGGTCGAAAAATATTATGGGCGGGCAGCGGCCATTTACTGCTCCAAAATATTTCAGATCGAAATGGACCGCCAAAGCCAATCTGCTTTCATCATATTCAAAGGACAGAAAATGCATAGTGATGAAATGGTGAAAGAAGCGCAGACTTACCTCGAAAGCCAGCTGCACGAAAAGGTAAATGTGGAAGAGTTATCTTCCCGCTTTGCCGTAGGCCGGCGCAATTTTGATCGCAGATTCATTAAAGCAACCGGCAATACGCCGGTAGAATATCTGCAACGAGTAAAGGTAGAGTCCGCAAAAAGAGCCTTTGAAACCAGTCGTAAAACAGTAAACGAGGTGATGTATGACGTGGGTTATTCTGATGTAAAAGCATTTCGTGACGTATTTAAAAAGATCACGGGCATGTCACCGATAACATATAGGGAAAGATACCAGAAGCATTTTTAATATTGTCTTATACCTTTTTAGAGAAGTCCCTGCGTATCCTGCTAAGCGATGTATCGGTAATACCCAGGTAGGAGGCAATATGCTTTAGCTGCGCATGTTGAAATATTTCACCATTGTTGTGCAGTAGTTCGCTATAGCGCTCTTCAGCGCTTTTGTTTATCATGGCCAGTGTGCGTTGCTTGTAAGCCACAAACTCCCGCAAGATCATCATACGTGCAAATTCCCTGAACTCAGGCACACCATGAAAAAGCATATTGATGGATTCGTGTGGAGCAAGATACCCTTTACACTCCGTCATAGCCTGTATACACTCAGTAGACGGTATATGTAAAAAGAAGGAAGCTATCTCAAAAACTACGCGGTCTTTGGGATAGAAATAAGTGGTCACTTCATTACCATGTGTATCGTAGGTATAAGCACGCATAAAACCTTCTGCCAGGTAGAAATAGCCGCTGTTTTTGCCCTCTTTTAGTAAGAACTCATTTTTGCTAAATGTCCGCTCCTCAAAATGCGCAGCTATCTTTTCCAACGCTTCCTGGCTCACAGCTATATTCGGTGTATGGAGCTTTATAAAATCGGTTAGCGGCTGTTTCGTCATTTTAGAAGGTTTGACTGCTGGTGTAAAAGTAACCTAAACTGCAATTCCATCCTTGATATCATTATCAATGAAATCTGCCTTAGTCATTATCTTATAGAAGCCATAAGTGAAAAACTATAGCAGCTCTATATAACCATCTGTCCCATTTACTCTTATCCGCTGTCCATCTTTTATCCGCTTGGTAGCATCTTCAACTCCCACCACAGCTGGCAGCCCGTATTCACGTGCTATAACAGCTCCGTGAGTCATCAATCCACCCACTTCGGTAATCAGACCTTTTATAGATACAAACAGAGGCGTCCAGCTCGGGTCAGTAAATGGTGTAACCAGTATATCTCCATCTTCTATATCAGCGTCTTCTATGTTTAATATTATACGTGCCCGTCCTTCCATTATTCCCGATGAAACAGCTAGACCCGCTATAGCATTAGTTGGAATAGTCTCTTGTTTATAATGCCCCCTGACTATTTCGCCATCAGACGTAATAACACGTGGCGGGTTTAATTTTTCATTCTGCTTATGTTCCTCTTTTCGTTTGCTAATAATCTGGTAATCTATTTTATTTGTGCGGACAACTTCGTGAAACTCTTCAAAAGTAAGATAGTAGACATCTTCTTTTTCTCGAATGACATTTGCCTTTACAAGTTTTTCAGTTTCTTTAAGCAGCGCCTTCTTATAAATGAAGAGATGGTTAACAATGCTGTATTTTGGATATTCCCTGTAGCCGCTAAAGTTTCGCAACAGGCTGATCATTTCTTTTGCCTCCCTGGCTTTTTGTTCGCCATCCGGTAGCTGTTTCAGTTTTTCTATTAATTCATATTCTTTTTTAAAAGCTTCCTGTCGCCCTTGCTCAAATTTTAGTTTGCCTGCACCAGCACCAAGATTTTTGATGTTACTGAGAAGGACAGGTACCAGTGTTAAGGGTTTTTCACTCCAGCGAACTCTTGTAATATCAATTTCACCTGCGCCCCGCATTCCGTATTTATCAAGGTAAGCGTGAATAGCATCTCGTATTTCTTGCCCACCCTCAAATGCAAGCAATTCATCCAAAAAATTATCATCTTTTACATGTTGTAAATATGCTACTACTTTGGGATAAGGACGGATCAAATCTGCTATATTCAAAAGCTCCAACCCCATTTTAGATGTAATATTGTTAGGTACTGATTGAGAAAGCGTATCCGTCACATTCTTTTCATCTAGCCATGTGTTTATATTTTCGTTTATCCATGTCGAGGCATCTATAGCGGCCATTATTGCGTTTCTATTTTGCGAATCAATGAAACTCTTTTTTAACTGCCGCAGATCTTCAAGAATAAAATCAAACAGCTCAAGCCCTGATTTCATTTGGATACTGTGCTTTAATTCTGCTACTAATGCCTCGCTATGCTTAATCAGGCTGGAAACAATTGCAGGATCATTTTCTATTTGGGTCAGGATATCTGCCGATGATTTACCCAGGCTACTTTTAACTGAGGCTGGATCTTCTTTGCCGTTAGATAGTAATTTTATAAAATCTCCCCGCTCAGTAATGGTTATCAGTGCATCTTTTATAAGCGGGTCATGTTGCTCCATTACATCTATTATTGTTTTTCTCCCCGCTACTGATGCCAGGTTTGGCGCTACGTCAACAAACAATCGCCCACCAGCCTTATACATAGGACGGGAAGCTGTTAATTGCCACAATGATAGCCCTAATGGTTTCATAGCATCTGTCATCATTTGTTGATGGCCAACAGATATATAGACATGGTTTTCATTATCATCTGCTTCTGGAATCGGATATAAAGTAGTAATAGGCCTGCTCTGCACAATATAAAATGTACTATCAGCCAAACACCATTCAATATCTTGCGGGCAGCAAAAATGTGTTTCTATCTTTCTTCCTATGCGCTCAAGCTGTAAGATTTGCTCATCTGATAGTGTCTGCTCGCTCTGCATCTCGTGCTCAATCTCTTGTACTTTTGTGCCGCCATCTTTCAAGCTATAGGTTGCTGATTTTTTATCGGATATTCTTTTGTCAATGATCTTGCCATCGCGCACTTTATAGGTATCAGCATTCACCAGCCCAGAAACCAGTGCATCGCCCAACCCAAAGCTTGCATCAATAGATAATACTTTCCTGTTGCCATTCACAGGATCAGCGGTAAACATAATACCTGATACCTCAGGAAAAACCATTTCCTGAACAATTACGGACAAATGTACTTTATCATGTTCAAAGCCATTTTGAATGCGGTAAATAATCGCCCGCTCTGTAAATAGCGATGCCCAGCACTTGCTAATATGCTTTAATATTGAATCCTTACCAATGACATTCAGATATGTATCCTGTTGTCCTGCAAAAGATGCTGTTGGCAAGTCTTCCGCAGTAGCGCTCGATCGTACAGCATAAGCGTTATCATCTTTCCCATGTAGGGAGCTGATAATTTCCTCTTTTATGTTTTCGGGAATAACCGTTGTTTCGATAGCGGTTCGTATCTCCGCACTAAGCTTACGTACTGCATCTCTATCCTCTATTTTCAATAGAGATAATGTACTCAGCAATTTTTTAACTAGTGGGTTTCCTTCAAATATCCTTTTATAAGCTTCAGTAGTAATACAGAAGCCATTTGGAACATGTATTCCTTTTATTCGGCTAAGTTCTCCCAGGTTAGCACCTTTGCCACCCGCCATTGTAAGCGTACTCCTATCTATTTCCTGAAAGCTAAGTATAAATGATTCAGTGCTCATGTTCGGTGGTCTCCTTATTTATTAAGCTTATTAGTTGTTTCCTCCATTATCTCAATAGCTTTCGAGAAATAGGTTTCAATAACTGCAATTTCCTCTTCTGTAAAGGACATGGTCAGTTTCTCTGACTTAGCCCGGTATTCTTTATATAGCGGTTCCAGAAGTGCCATTATGTTTTTCGTATTAGGATCAATAAATACTTTTCTTCTGTCATCTTTCGCAAATACCCTTTTCACTAATTTTTTCTTTTCAAACCGATCTATTAAGCCTGTTACTGCACCTGTGGTAAGGCCTGTTAGCTCCGCTAATTCTCCGGCTGTCATCTGCCCTTTCTGCAATAAAAACCCCAGGTATTTATGGTCGGTTCCTGAAAGGCCCGCCTTTCTTCCCACAGCTTCATGCATTTGAATAGAAGCATAAGCATAATGCTGGTTCAGTTTTCGTATCCGTGTTATCAGTTCCGTATCCATTTGACTTTTTAAATAAGTATCTTAGTTACAAAGATAAATTAAAAAAATGAATCAAATAGTATTTTGTCGCGTTTCGCCCTTTTTTTCGTAAACACCCTGTCACACTTGTATGGTTATACTTAACTTTGTTTGCCTAAAACCATGAAACTATGCGTGCACAGATCACACCATTTTTGTTGTTTGATAAAGAAGCTGAAGCAGCAGCAAAATTTTATGTATCCGTATTTAATGGAAAATTGCTGGAAGTAAAAAGGTACCCGGAAAATGCACCCATGCTTGCGGGTACTGTGCTTACAGCTACCTTCGAAATACTTGGTATGACTATGACGGCATTGAATTGGGGTCAGGAGGCAAAATATACCGAGAGTATTTCATTCGCCATAGAACCCGATACACAGGAAGAAGTAGACTACTATTGGAATGCACTTATTGCTGATGGTGGCGAAGAAGGACCATGTGGCTGGCTTAAGGATAAGTACGGTGTATCCTGGCAAGTAGCACCTGAAGTCCTTCCACGACTGATGAACGATCCTGACCAGAAGAAATCAATGGCTGTTATGCAAGCGATGATGAAGATGAAAAAGATCATCATCAAAAACATACAGGAAGCCTATGATAATGCCTGAAAAATAACCGACCCTTAAGGCCGGCTTTATATACTATTAATACAAAGAAATGGACATTGGCATCATTCCGATATACTGCAATAGCACAACTTATGTGCCGGGTGCCTTGGTTCACCTGAACTATTCCCGCCATGGCATGATGATCCCTGTAGGACTTTCGCAGCCCTGTTAAATAAATTGAGTTTTGCATATACTCCTCCCTTAAATAGTTGTAACTTTCAATAAGTCGGCGCCTAAACCCTTCAGGGCGGCATATGTAAGTTTGTCCATCTTTGCCTCGTCAAAGCAAATGGTTTTTATAGCCCGATAATATTTATTGGTCAGGGCATAGGTTGAACGGAAGGAAACATTTTTCAGTGTAGCACCTTTAAATGTAGTTTCATTGAGTGCTGCATTGTGAAACTTTACCCCTATAAAGGTCTGCTCGTTAAGGCACGCCCCGCGCAAATCAGAATTTTTGAAATCCACATTATTAAAAACACAGTTTTCAAACACTGTTTTTCTAAGATCGGTATTTACCAGTTTCACGTCAACAAGCTCCGTATTTGAAAATTTCGCATTATCCAGGCCTGAAGCGTTAAATTCGGTGCGAATAAGAATTGCCTTGTTGAAGCTTGCATCGCTAAGTGTATTGGCAGAAAATCGACAATTGGTCAGATTTGCGCCATCAAAATTGACCTTTGCCATATCACTTCCCGAAAAGGTGCTGCCTGTAAGATCGGCGTCTCTAAAATCTGCACTGCTTAGTGCACTGCCATTGAACTTCATGTTATGCGCCGCAATGCCGGCGAAGTCGCTCCCTGATAAGCTGCTGCCGCTGAAATTTGTCAACACCCCTTGCTTCTGGAGTTCATTATCTATTTCTTTTCCGCTTTTCTCTACGTTTTCATCGCTGTAAGCTTTCATCTTCAAAGATGCCTCGCCTGCCACAGGCTGGAAGTTCTCAGAAAAATAGTTAAGGTCTACTCCTAATATATCAGCCATTCGATTAAAAGTAACAATATCTGGAATTGATTCCCCCCGTTCCCATTTCCCTACCGCCTGAGGACTAATAAATAAAACCTGCGCAAGCTGTGCCTGAGACATATTTTTTTCTTTTCGTGCTTTGGCAATTTTGCCTCCAATCATTTTAGTATCCATAATGTTTTGTTTTGTTTTTGTGATACTGCAAAGGTATTACCGCATATCCCCGACAGCCGCAAAGAAGCCGCTCTCATTAGTTGTCAACACACTACTTAAAGTTGCTTTTTGACAACAGGTAGTAGTATTATATGGAATTTAGGTTTTCTTAGTAATATATAGCAGATATTCCCATTTCTTGCTAAAACGAAAAAGGGAGACAATCAAATTGTTTCCCTTTAGCTAATTTGTTTCTTATCTCTTTAAACCTCAATAGTGCCCGTCTTTACTTTCCCTGCGCGTTTGTAGTTCGCAAAGATTACACCGTTTGGCGTAACAGAGCTCTCTGTTAATGTAAATGCTGCAGGAATTGTCCCACTATCAAACAGTTTTTTCCCTTTGCCCAGAAGTAGAGGGTAGGTCTTGAGCCAAAGTTCATCTACCAAATCGTGTTGCAACAATAGCTGAGTGAGTTCGCCACTACCCCAGACTTTAATGTCTCCACCTTCCGAGCTTTTTAGTTTTTTTATATCATCTACACTTTTAAGAAACACTGAATTTTGCCAATCAGACTTATCTATGGTATTGGACAAAACATATTTTGTTACCTCATTGATGCCCGGCCAGTAGTCCGCGTGCTGAGGCCAGTAGTTTGCAAATATCTCAAATGTTTTTCGGCCCAGTAGAATGTCTGTAGGCGCCATCTGCTTTTGCATTGCTTTTCCGGACACCTCATCTGAATAAGGCGCGCTCCACCCGCCATATTCGAAGCCACTTGATTTGTCTTCATCGGGCCCACCTGGTGCTTGCATTACACCGTCCAGTGTAATAAATGATAAAACGATAATTTTTCTCATGTTGTTTATGGTTTATTTTTTTAAAAGTTAACAATACAAATCTCGCCAACAATTCTATGATATATGCGGTGTATATACGGCAAATTATAGGGTTAAATGCGACGGACGATTAATACCGGCAAGATCAACGATTTTTAATAGTGATAGAATATATTTAACTTCCTATACGCCAAATTCTGCATTATGGTCTCAGATATTCAAAAACGGAAAGCTGAAAAATTCATGAAATTTCATCATGAAGAAGAAATTTTAGTGCTGCTTAATTCATGGGATATTGGAAGCTCTAAATTAATTGAGGCGTCAGGCTATAGAGCGATTGCAACAACAAGTATGGGCATAGCAGCCTCTTTGGGCTATCCGGATTGCCAGGTAATACAGCTACCAGAGATGCTGGAAGTTATTACTGGAATTGTAAAAGCAGTACAAGTTCCTGTAACCGTAGATATAGAAGCAGGATATGGAAAGACCCTTGATGAGATAATTGAATCTGTTAAAAAGATAATTGCCACCGGAATTGTTGGGATTAATATTGAAGACAGTATTGATCTAAACCCTGTATTAATTGATGAGATGGAATTTTGTGAAAGAATAGCAGCTATTCGGTCATTATCAGACTCGCTTGGTTTCCATCTGGTTATTAATGCAAGAACGGATTCATTTTATACTTCATCAGGCTCTGCAAAAGAGAAATTATCGGAATCAATAAAGCGTGGCAACAAGTACCGCGAAGCAGGCGCTGACTGCGTATTTGTTCAGCCGGTATGGGAAAAAGCAACCATAGCGACATTGGTTAAAGAAATTAATGCACCGATCAATATTCTGTCCAATCCCGCCATTGGAGATGGCCTGCCTCCTACTGTCCGTGAACTTCAGGATCTGGGAGTCGCGCGCTTAAGTCTGGGTTCAAGTCTCTTGAAAGCTACTTTAGCCTTAATCAAAAAAGTTGCGGACGAATTATCCGTACATGGTACTTACAATCATTTATTAGCTTCTATGACACCACTTTCTGATGCCGCATTAGCATATAAAATGGCTGTTGGGGTAAATGAACAGAAAAAATGGAATATAAAATAAAAAGCGTTACAGAAATGTGAAGCTTTTATGCGGGGAAGGCGGAAGTCTATTAGAACACCTGCGCGGCGCATTAAATGCTGTTAATTACATTCCGCTAATAGAGAAAAAAATTAGAGAAGAGGGGAAAAGGGTATTTGAGCCATTTATCTATGCAATTAAGAGCAATAGCTTGAAAAAGCATTCGATTCCTATACTAGTAAAAGGCATGACTGTACGTACTTCCTTGTCATTTAATGAATGGCATCGAAAATTTGTAAAAAATTATTTCTTTGGGACCTTGATACAGGAATTTCTTTTTTATTAGACATGATAACAATCCCCGAAGTTTCGTAGCGCAGAATGTTTTTTAGGTTTATCACATAGGAACGATGTGTTTTAAAGAAAGGATATCTATCTGTAACGTTGCTGAACTTCCCTAAGTGATAGGAGCTGATATACTCTGCTTTTTGAGTCATAATTTTAGTGTATTGGTTTATGCTTTCAAAATAGATAATGTCTTTTATATCCACATAATCTATTCCTTTGTTATTAAAAATACCTACTCTTTCTTCAACGTGATTATCAGAAGTGCTTTTTGTCATTCGTTGAGCATCGATACGCTTTGTTGCTTTATCTAATGAATTTGCAAGTTCTATATCGTCGACAGGTTTTAATATATAGCCGCAAGGAGAAAATTTAATAGCGTTCAATGCAAAATCAGAATGTGCTGTAATAAAAACAATTTCACTTTTGATGTCTGGAAAAATTTTCAAAAGGTCAATCCCATTCCTACCGTTAATGGAAATATCCAGAAGCAGAATATCGCAACTCTCTCTTTCCACCCTTAATCCATCTAATGCTTTTGACCATGAGGTGAAGATGTTTGATATATTGATATCTTTCCTAAGAACATCAACATGTTTCACTAGCAGTTCCGCTGCCGACAGCTCGTCGTCGATAATAATAGCATTATATTTTCTCATTGTCCTTATATTTTAAAATCAACTGAACAATCGTTCCTGTCAAAGGTGCTTCTTTATCAAAATAGGAAATTTCTATATTTATTTTTTCGTATTTATTAATTACATCAATGAGATCATTTATTAAATTAGTCCCGTGCGATTCCTTTTGGTTCGGTTCTTTATTTGCAACTGACTTCCGACCAATGCCGTTGTCATCAATTATACATATGATTTCGTTCTTTTCCCCTGCATTGATATATATACTTAAATGCCCGCCTGCTTCCTTTGGAAGCAATCCATGATTTATAGCATTTTCTACAATTGGTTGCAACAGCAATGATGGAATAAGTACTTCTCGTGTATTGATTAAGGCATCCACAACTATTTCATAAGTAAACATGTTCGAAAACCTTGTTTGCTGAATCTCAATATAATTTTTGATATTATCCAACTCATCTGATAACGTTATGAACCTGTTTCGTGATGAATTTAAATAAGAACGTAAGAGTTTGGCAAATTTGGAGATATACAATTTGGCATCCTCCAATTTCTCTTTTGTGATTAAGTTTAGAGCAGAGTTTAATGTATTAAAAACGAAGTGAGGATTTAGCTGAGCATAGATTGATCTCAATTCAAGTTCTATTCGCAAATTTCTTTTTTGGACTGCTTTGAGAACGGATTTCCTTGTTACCCATATTGTCCCTACTAATATTAGTAGAATACATACCAATATTGTTATTTCAATCAAATGTCGACCGGCTGAAGTTTGATACCAAAAAGGCCGCATGTATACACACAGCCAAATAATGTCACTTTTCCAAGCGTCATCATAAATTTTTAATCCAATATTGTAATGGTTGCCAGGTTCCAGCGCTGACGGAAGCGTTAATTCATTAGAGTTTAATTCATACCACTGAGTTTCGTTAGGGAGCTTGTAAATATATTTTGGGTGCCCATTGCCGTAAGGATTAATAATATCAAATAAAAGTTTCTCGTCTCTTTGCTTTATTAGAAGGGTATCACCAGACTTGAAATTTCGGACCGAATCATCATTGCTAAGAATTAACTTATAGTGATAGAGATTACTATCAGCTTGGGCATAAAAAATTTCGCTGTCGTTAGGTATAAATGTGGAGTAAAAACCTTTATCAGTGTTTAGTAATAGCTTTTTGCCGGATACTACACAATCATATACAAAATTAAAATTCTTATTTTTTAAATTAGCGTAAAATAATGGTAGAGAAATAATATCACGACCGAGAATTTTGCTGAAAAGAATACCCATTCTTCCCGCAACAATTAATTTACCATCATGGATCAATTCAATTGATTCCTTGAGGTTAAACTGTTTAAATAGCTCTCTGTAGGTATTCTTCTCGTAATCGTAGATAGTAATATTGTTGCTTCCTTTTAAAAATATGTTACCATATTTATTATCTATTACTATCTTTTCTGCTTTATCAATTCCCAACTTATAGAGTCCTTCTTTCTGAATAATTGCGCTACTATTTTTTCCATAAATGTAAATTTTGCCAGAATTGTACGCCCAGCAATTTTGCCGTAAAGAATCATAAACAAGTTCATTGTACCTGTCTTTATCTAAATTGCTGACACTATCATTTTTATTAACTCTAACAAATCCGGAATTAGCTGCAGCATAATAAGAATGATGTTCATCCAATATTAAAGACTGGATATTAATCACACTCGCTTTTCTCTTTGATAATTTGCCTGTTCTGCTATTAAAAAAGTAGCTAAAAAGATTATTGACCAAAAACGTGTCTTTCGAATAAGGAATAATATTGCTAATATTTCGCAGGTTAAGGTGCCTATAATATTTTATCCCGCCACGATTATCCATTTTTATGATTGTATTTTCAACACTGCTCCACCAGAACGAAAGACTGTCTTTTAACTTGCCTACGCATCTATAACTTTCAAGATTAATTTTCTTATTTAGTTTAAAATGATTAGCGTCATTATACTCCAACCATATACCATTTGTTGTAGTTGTTATACAAGTACCCCAAAATCGATCTTTATGAACGGAGCTGATTTTACCAGCATTAATGCCTCGCCGGTTCAATAATTGCTTTGCGGTAGTTGTACTTATTTGCACAAGATTATCACCATCAAATTTAGAATCAACTATTTTATTATTTGTAATGAAATACAAATGCTTATTACCATAAATGTCGAAATAAACATAGTCTAAATTGTCTTTTATAGATAGGTCTTTAAGTTGTATTCTCTTAACAGTTCTATTATTTAAATTGATAAAAATAAGTTTAGCTGCTTTTACTGCTGTCGCATAAGATACCAGGTGATTATCCATCACGCCCAATGATTTGTCACGCATTTCCATGGACTGCAAATGATTGGGTCTGCCCAAAAATTCTATTCTTGGTGTTGCACTGTGAAGAGATATTCTGTAAAAGTAGTTGTCGTAATTGACTACAGGATCCCCATTCTCATCAATTACAGTTATAATTTCTATGGGTTTATGCGATATTTTTTGAAAAAGTTTTGTCAGGTTATATTTAAAGAAGCCATTATCATTTGCAAAGCAAAGCTCGGTTGACCAATCTTTGTTTATGTAATTACTGAAAAAGACAATCCCATTGCCTATCGGACGTGCATCTTTTGGATATATTGTGCTACTAATTCCTTTGGTGGAAAATTTGTGATAACTATTATTATAAATATATCCTATTTCGTCTGATATATTGCTCAGCCACATTCTGCCTTTCCTGTCTTCGCAAAGCTCCCACACATCTTCATTTGAGATACCATTTGATTGATTGAATATTTTGAAGTCATAGCCGTTGTATTTCGCAACTCCTTTTTCTGTTGCAATCCATAAATATCCCAGATGGTCGGTTAGTACACTGTAAGCATAATTAGAAGGCAGCCCATTATCAATGTTATAATTAAAGCTATTTAACTGTTGGCCCTTTAGTATCAGTGGGAAACCAACAGAGACAATGAGCACGCAATTTCGAAAAAGCTGTATATAACTTATAGCCATAGAATTCTAAATCTAAAATAAAATATATTTTAGTTATAAGAACAATCTTAGGTTATTTAACTGTCAAATACCTTTCATCAAATAATTCCCGCAATTCAGGGATATAGGCTACAGTTTACAAAAGATGCAGGATACTTTGGATATATGTATAATAATTTGCCATTATAGTAAAGGCCAATTCATTTACTCACACATAAAACAAATATCTATGGGAACCACGACCAAGCTTAAAAAAACAAGCCTAAACATTAAAAAACCTATACAAATGATGAAAGCAAAATTACTTCTTGCCTTAACAGTATTACTGGCAACAAACGTACACGCCCAATGGTTTAATGTCGGTTCAACCACATTATCAGGAATAAGTACAACTACCCCCGGCAATTGTTCAATACAAGGTGGAACAATTGATATGTCAATGCCGGCAGACGCCTCACTGCGCATTATTACGGCTAATAGTACAACTGGGGCGCTTAGTCTTCAATCAGGACCTGTAGGCGCAGGTATGGTATTTAGAACTGGTTCTGATGCAGACCGTCCAGGCACTATCGACCTTTTGACCACAGGCCCAAGCAGCAGTCCCACTGGCGGACCGAATGGTTATACATTTTATTATTATAATCCATCTTCGCCTACGCCATATAGCGCATTAATGCATATTTGGAACGATGGGAAAGTAGTGATTGGAAACGATATATATGAGTGGAGCGAGAATCAGTATGGTTATGCTCCAAGCGGATATAATTTATATGTTTCACAAGGTATTCTTACAGACAAGTTAAAAGTTGCGATGCATACAGACCCTGCAAACTGGTCTGACTTTGTTTTCGCTAAAAGCTACAAACTAATGCCATTGGCTAAAGTTGAAGAATATGTAGGTATAAATAAGCATCTGCCCGATGTGCCATCTGCGCAGGAAGTTTCCAATAATGGTATAGATGTGGCTTCAATGGATGCAAAACTTTTGCAGAAAATCGAGGAGCTTACATTATATGTTATACAGCAACAAAAAGAAATAGAAGATTTGAAAAGTAAAATGAAGTAGTACACCATTAACTAATTCATCTTTCGCCATCGAGACTATCAATTTAATGCTGAAAAACGTTTTTATGTCAAAAATACTTCTATTAATATGTACACTGTTGCAATTTCGTGCTCTAGGACAGTGTTCAACATGTTCAATTGCAATTCCGTTAGTTGATAACGACTTTTCGGAATGGTCTGGTTCGCACGAAAATTATACGTTTCCCTGTACTTTGTACAATCCGGGTACATCTGGTCTTACTGTTAGTTCCATTTATTGCTTTAATCATTTAGATGTTCCTAATTGGTATAGCATTAATGGAACTCCAGAGATAACTTCAGGGCCTAGTTCAGTCACCTTAAGGACCTTTCACCAGATGACTGGTTATTATACACAATGTGCCTCTTTCGGAAGCCAGGGTATAGCTGCTAATTACCCTTTTTTAGCACGTGGACAATACCAGGTTACTTTGAATTTGGCAGAAGGAACAAACTATTGTGAACTGACCAATAATGCGTAATACGATGGTGTGAATAACACTATATTGTATAGGAAAACTGTAAACTGTACAAGGGGGGACACCCATCAAGTTATTGACATCAGCACCTTTGCTGCAGGTATATATTTTGTCGATCTTACATTAAATAATCAGCATGTAGTAAAAAAGATTGTGAAATTGCAATAGAATATTAAATCGCATGTTTTGTAACGGTATTTCAGATTGTGAAGGCCATGCCGATGGAAGAAATTACTTTTGCAGTATTTGTGAAAAGGCTCTGTTGATAGACAAAATTTCAAGTGATGAAACTTGACCAGGCCTATTACTAAATTAAAGGCTGCCTTTCAGAAGGCAGCCTTTAGGTTTTATGTATATCTATTGAAATGCCCTATAGCGAGGCCAGGAAATCACTTTGAGGCACGGGTAGTTGTTACACTGCTAATTCCAAGAAATTTATCTCAAACAGAAAAGCTTTTTATTTTATCTTACCACTGTAATATTTCCTTTCAGTAGGGTCTTCACAGCACCAGGTGTACTTTCTGTTTCTTCTATTATATATACAAACACGCAGTTATCTACCAGGCCGCCCATCAGCTCTCCTTTATACCTGCCATCCCAGCCATAGTTCACATCCTGTGAATGAAATACTTCCTGTCCCCAGCGGTTAAATATCTTCAGGTCATATTGCTTTAAGGGACACATCAACACTGGCTTAAACACATCATCGATACCATCGTTGTTTGGCGAAAAAGCATTAGGCACGCCTATACAATGAAGACAATTTGAAAAATATACACCCAGACTATCTGTATAGCTGCATGATATGCTGTCTGTTTCCCGCAATATGTATACGCCATTGCTGTTTACCGTTATACAGCAGTCGGTATCTCCCGTGTTCCATAAGTATTTTATACCTGGCTTTTGGTTATTCATGTCTCCTATCTGCAATGCACCTATATGGCATACAAGCGTATCTTTCCCCATATCGAAATAAGGTGCCGCATTTACCTTTATATTCACCTCATCAGAACCATTGCAGCCGGCAGCTGTAGTGGCAGTAAGCTTAAGTGTTACACTGTTGTCTCCAACAAAGCTCGGGTTCAATGTCACAGAATCCCCCACAGCACTTCCCGGTGACCAGCTATAATTGTATGGATATGGCGGATTGGTCGATGCATTTAGCGTAAACTGCACTCCCTGGCATATGGTAGTATCATTGCCTGCGTTCACTATTGGTGTTGGTTCCACGGTGATGGTAAATGAGGCACTGGTATCAGGGCAGTTGGCATGCCTTGAGCTAAGCGTATAAGTAGTGGTAGTATCTGCTGTTATGGTGGGTGTAAGTATTTTAGGGTTGGATACACCTGTAGCTGGCGTCCAGGTATAATCAAAATCGGGGTCTCCGCTGGCTTTTACCTGCAGGCTCACACCGGCACAGGCTGTTGTATCATGAAAGTCAAGGTCAAACAGCTTAAGCACTTTTACGTTTACAGTATCCACCGTTTTGCAACGTGCCTTACCTGCATAGGTTATACTTACAATATAGCTTTCAGATGCGCCTGCTGTGTAAACAGGATTAGCTATGCCGATACTACTGAGATACAAAGGAGGCGACCAGCGCACCGCAGTGCTGATACCCGGGCCCACGGCAGCAACAGGAACAGACAAGGTAATACTGCCTGTACACAATGCTGTATCAATACGTTTATTATCAGGCTTTGGCAATGTGGATATGGTCACCGTATCCCTGTTAGGGCATCGTGTATTATTAGCTGCATATACCGCGTATTGAGTAGTAACGGATGGATGAACATAAGGTGTAGGGCAACTTGTACAACTGAGTGAAGCAGCACCGGAGCCACCAGGTACTGGCTGCCACGCAAAATCACTACCACCCACCGCATGCAGTTGCACTGTATCCCCGGGGCATATCAAAGTGTCCTTAAATATTTTTGTAGATGGCCAGATATAAATGGGGATGGCATAGGTAGCCTGCACTAATGGTACCCCTATCCCAATATAATGGCACTGGTCAGTATCGGTTATACTAACGACAAGTAAATGCAAGCCGGTATCGAATGGTCCCGGGGTCCATGATACGCAACCACGGACTGAATCTGTATACATATTGGTATACGTCACTGAAGGTTGAGCAGCTGTCGGGAATGAATTACTATTATCCGTTACCCTTAGTTTGGCATCAATTCGCATCTGTTTAGTATCAAAACAAAAATTAAGCGGTGTTAAAGTACAAGCACTTATTTCTCCTAATGTGTAGGTGGCATTGCTGATGGAATTTGAATCAACAATTAAAGTTGGAGCTGGATTATTATAATTTAAGACAAGAATATCATTTTCACGCATTGTAGTGCCTATTTTCTTCCATACATAACCAGCGCTTGTTTGGTATTTCCTATATTCATTTACTCTGACTAATTGCGCGAACCAACCAGCACTATCTGAAGTAAATGATTCGGTACCGGTAGAATTATCGAACCTGAAAGTACCGCCACTCGCAACTGGATTGGACGGTAAATAATAACCAGGAGCATACGCCTCATTTCGACCGTTGCATATATAGCCCGTCATCGGCACTATATACTCATAATACAATGAATCATTATCAATATCAATAGCTCCATTATTAAAAATATAAGGCGAACTAATACTGATGAAAATTGGTTCATTTGCCGTAAAAAAAACCGAAGAGTTACCCTGGGCATCAAGGTTATCCAAAGTACTTTCTACATATAGGCTATCGCTAAAAAAACCAGAGGGATAGTAGTCGCTCATATTCTTTACGGGTCTTCTCAGCGCTCTTGTAAATGAAAATTTCCAATGATCGCATCGCCCGCTTAAGGTGATATCGCGCGTATACCACCATTTTCTAAACCCCGGTATTGTTCCGCCGTTGCAAGTAGACGGATGACCCGGGCAATTTGGAATAAGGGTATCTCCATTGATAGCTCCTCCTGGCAAGACGCCGGTTGCTAAAGGCATATAAACAGATGTATCCGCTTTACCACAGGAATTGGAATAACACATTAAAATACTGTCTTCACGTGGAAGACCCTCGCATCCACGGTAAACCACGCAATAAAATCTATATGTCGAATCGCGTAACCATCTGTAGGTAATTTCTGCACCGTTGGTATCGCCAGCACTTGCTGATTTTGATAATCCCAGCAATGAAATAGATAATAGAACAAATAAGTAAAGTTTCGTTTTCATAATGCTTCGGTATATGCCCTATTCAAACATGAATTTAATTCTAATAAATTTTATTTCTAAATTATTCAGAAAAATAATTAAGTGTATAACCCTCTTTCAAAGCAGTAAGAATTGCTATTTTTTTCATCATCACTGGTTTCTAACAAAATAGAAAACTTCTTAAAGCGATAATCAATATGTTTAGTGTACGTATGGAGTTCTTTGCTTAACGTAGTAAATTGACGTATTAACGTAAATTATTAGAGGCCTTGGCCGCATATAATTTATCAGGACAAGCAGAAGAACGCTGTCCAATAGGTTTATTTAAGCTATTTCTTGGTGTAAATTAATTTTTATAATATAGAGTGAATAAACGGATAAGAATGCGTTTATACCTAACCTTCATATTTCTTTACTGCGCTTTTCATTCATACGCCGGCGATGTCCATTTCACTGTCAAAAATGGCCTTCCCAACAGTACAGTTTATTTTGCTATGCAGGATTCTAAAGATTTTATATGGTTCTGTACTGCTACTGGTGTTAGCAGATATGACGGCAGGCAATTTGAAAATTTTACAATGAGCGAAGGCTTAGCAGATAATGAAATATTTCGCTGTATTGAGGATTCCAAAGGTCGAATTTGGTTTCTTAGTTACAATGGCAAATTGTCATTTTTTTACAAAGGCAAAATGCATAATCCACAAAACACGCCATGGTTATCCTATGACAATACAGGGGCTTTTTTGTTAAATGCAATTGAAGATAAAAAAGAGAACCTGTGGTTTACTACTTCTCTAGGGTTTATTATAAAAATAACAAATTGCACTTTGACTAAATACAAACCAAGCATTACAGGCAAACAATTTAACAATGCCTATATATCATCATTTATTTTTTTAGAAAATGACTCAGTAAAAAAATTTGCACAAGATAAATTAGATACTGTTTTTATTGAAAATTTGATAAGTGGAAAGCTGACCAAATGTAATTCAATTAAGAATTTGGCAGAAAGAAGTGTAGAATTAAGCAAGTATGAAGCTCAAAGCGGCGATCAACTTTTTATTGCAGACCATAAGGTACTGTGTTACAAACAAAATGAGTTTAAAATAATTAGTCTGGATGCTTTAAAAAGCCGGTATCCTCCAATGGCTATTTTAAAAGATACACTGGGTTGGTGGATTGCAACAGGAGGAGATGGGGCATATTTTGTGGATACACGACATTCTATATATAAACCCAGGCATTGGCTGGCGAAAGAAATAATAACAGACATACTTAAAGACAAAGAAGGAAACTTGTGGTTTACAACTTATAATAGCGGAGTTTTTTTGCATAAAAGCTATGACAAGGTCTCAACGGTATTGCCTGTAGGAATGACTAACAGTCTTGCGCTGACCTATCTGAAAAACAAACCGATTCTGATCGCGGGATGTGGCAATGGAAATATAGAATTACTTAAATCATCAACTGTCCAGAAAACAGTTGAATTTTCAAAAGGACCGTTTGACCGGGTAAATGGGATTATTGCTATTTCGCCTACACAAATTATCATTGAAAAAGATAACAGTATTGTTAGCTATAATCCGGTTACAAATACTTTTTTTACAATAGAAGATAGGCCTGGTAATAAGAACTATTATAGAAGCGGCAATACTATTTGGTTTTGTGCAGATGACCATATCATTAAGTGGTTGAATGGAAAATTATATCGACAAAAAAACATGCTGCCCTTTAGTAAAATAACTTCTATTGCAGCTATATCAGATAGTATTCAATATATTGGTACGATCTACCGGTTATATAAGACAGTGGGCAATAATGTGTCAGAAGTACTTAATGACAGTTTACTAAAAACAAGCATTAATGCACTCTCTATAATAGACGGCCGTTTATGGGTTGCTACACATGGGAATGGCATCTTTATTATCGACCATGATACTGTATTGAGACATATCGAATACCCTAAAGATGTATTGGCGAGCAATATCTGTAAAAAAATTTATGATGATGGGAATAAATATACTTGGATTGCGACAAATAAGGGAATAGCCGCAATAGACAGATTCAATTATCAATGCGTGTTTAATATAACCACCAGCGACGGAATAATTTCTGACGATATTAAAGATATAATTTCAGATCAAAATAAGCTTTATGTTGCCACAGCGGCAGGCGTAAATATTGTTGCGCTGGATGGCTTAAAAAAACTAGTTCAGCCTCCAAAAGTATATATAACCAGCATAAGAACTTCTAACAGCTATTTATTAGATCCTGGTAATAACTTTGTTTATAACTACTTCAAAGGATTTATAACTGTGTCCTTTACTGCTGTTACTTTTAAATCACCAGATGATGTTAAATACCAGTACAAGTTTGATAATAATGAATGGAATAGCACTCAGTCAACTGATATACCGATATTTGATTTATCTCCTGGCAGTCATACCTTATTTTTCCGAGCTAAAAAATACAATAGCTCTTGGAGCAGCCCTATATTTTTAAATATTACTGTAACTCCATTATGGTACCAGCGCAAAAGGGTCCAGCTATTTTTACTATTATTGCTTGTAGGTATTGCATGGTACGCCATAAGAAATAGAATCAAAAATATCCGTGCTACAGCCAGTGAGAAAACGTTATTACATAAGAAAATATCAGAATTGAAGGGCAGTGCGCTTGCACATCAAATGAACCCTCATTTTATATTCAATTCTTTAAATACTGTTCAGCAGTTTATTCTTACCAATAATGAAGTCGAGGGGCTAAATTATTTGAGTGAATTTTCGAAATTAATGAGAAATATGCTTGAAAATTCGCGAAAAGAGCGAATAGATTTAGATGAAGAAATAAATTTCCTTACTCGATATTTACAACTTGAAACAATACGTTTCGAAAATAGATTTGCCTACGCCATTATAGTAGGACAAGACCTCTATAATACAGGAATAACATTACCTCCTGCACTTTTTCAACCACTGCTTGAAAATGCTATAAAGCATGGTGTTTCCTCAATAAAAGGGAATGGATTGATTTCATTGAAAATTTCATTGAAAGGTGAGTATCTCGAAGGTGTTGTTGAAGATAACGGAAAGGGGATAAGCGAAGTAGTAAGTAGCAGGCAAAATGAAAGACAGCCAACAGCTTTAAAAGTTATTGAAGAAAGAATTTCATTAATGAAAGGCAAAAATGGCGAAAGCGGATATTTGACCATAATAAATAAGGCTGATAGAGGTAGTTCCGGCACAGGAACGATTGTTAAACTTTTAATCCCGTTAACTAATGGAAATTAAAGTAATTATTGTTGACGATGAGCAACGCGGCATTGTTGCAATGCAAACACTGCTTGAGAAATACTGCGAGCAAGTAATCGTTGCCGCGGTAGCAAATGATATAATCGTTGCCGAAAATAAAATAAGAGAGATAAATCCGGACGTTGTCTTTCTGGATATAGAGATGCCCGGCGGTGATGGATTTAAATTGCTTGACAAATTTGAAATAATAGATTTCGAAGTAATTTTTGTAACTGCATTTTTGGAACATGCGATAAGAGCAATAAAGGCCTCGGCCATTGACTATCTGTTAAAGCCAGTGAATATTTCGGAGTTGCAACAAGCTATTAAAAAGGTACAGGAGGTCGTTTTGAGAAAAAAACGGTCCCAGCAAGGCGCTGTTTTACAGAGCGCCAATAATTTTAACCCATTGAAAAAATTAATTCTTACTACAGTTGATGGATATTACCCCGTCAAGCTTCAAGAAATTGCTTATTGTAAAGCCAATGATAGTTATACGCACTTTTATATGCAAAATGGTAAGCACTATATTGCTTCCAAATCGCTAAAAGAATTTGAAGAAGTGCTTTCCGGTTACAATTTTTTCAGAATTCATAAGTCATTTTTAATAAACATGGACCATATCGAATTAGTAAATAAAGAAAGTGGTGGAATTTCTGTCATTATGGACAATCAGGATACACTGCCTGTTGCCTTTCGAAAAAAAGAAGAATTTATCGAAAAATTAAGAACTATGTAATATAGGATATATACCACTATCCAGGTTGTCAGCTTCAAATTAGTTGTTATTAAAAAAAAGGCCGTATTCGGCCAATATCAAAACCAATTATACTGATATCAACAATGTATGAAGCCTCTCCATGCCTGAGCTTCACTCTTTTCATATTCCCAGGTGCAGGCTTGCTGAATTGAATGAAAAGGGGTATAATGTTAAGCCTCATCATTGAGAAGCATATTTAAGAAAGCATGTACCATGAAAGGCACATGCTTCTGTTTATTATGCGGTTTAATTTATATCAAATTCTGCTGCTGTTCCAACCATAGGGTCATATACCCAGGCAGCTGACCATTGGCACGTTGCAGAGCACCTGCCTCCCGTGCTGGAGGTAAACGTTGGCAATGCCGGTACACATGCAGGAACAGTGGTGGAATTATCTCCAAGGGTAACTGGTGTAGCACATACTACTGTACGACCGGCAATAATCTGACAAGTAGCACAGTACGAGGATGCCAAGTAGGTGGTCGGTGTACCGCATGCCGGGGTTGGAATAGTATTCCATGCTCCAGTGCAAGTTGACATGTCTACCACATAGAGCTGGACAGGTCCGACAGTTGGACAACCACAACTGCCACCAGGAGCAGTTATGTTAACAGTTACACTTGATTGGGCTAAAGCAATTAAAGTGATACTGGTGAGAATGATTGACATTGTGATTTTTTTCATAGATTTTTGATTTTAAGCGTTTAGTGTTACATTTTTCAAGAATTCGGTTTAATGAGCTTATTAAGCTTAAGCAAATTATCATACATACAACCGTTTTATGCATCTTTTTTGCAAACTGTAGCCTATATCCCTGAATTGTAGGAATTATTTGAGGAAAGGTAATTTTAAAGTTAAATAACTTGAAGATATTGCGGTATGATCTTCGTCCGCATGATTTTAATTGTCTGGTTCACTGGTTGCTGGTGTAGCAGTACATTAGGATAAGCGACCTCCGTCATTATTGTTTCTGAAGCTGAAGGTGCTTGATAAACCTGATTCAAATTGTCTTTCTATAGTGTGCGATATGATAGCGGGAAATTAGGTTCATTTCAATAATAGATTTGAAATGCCACTGTATTGTCTAATTCCCACTGACACTATTGCAATTGCTCTGGAGCCGTGCGCAGCTTGTTTCAATTTCTAATGCCTTCGGAAACAGAATATAATCCCTAAATGCAGATGAATTTGCAACTCAATTTCAAACTCAGCCAGCACTTTGTATAACCGCAGGCATTTTCAGGCAAATTATAGTTAGATGATAATATTCCGATTTTGCCTGGATGTCTTAACAATATGCTTATGTTCTATTTCCATCAGACTTATCATATTATCCATCCGGCTGTTTCTATTAATTGACCGTAATCTATGTCTGGCTTCAACATTCTTTTTATAAAAGGTGTTTAAGAAATTGGGCGGTTAATCCGGATTTATATCCGCAGCAACTATACTTTCCCCATGGTCATCTTCCAGTTTGAGTCGTAAAGGTGCACGAAATTGGTACAGGTTTCAGATGTCATTTGAAGCCTTGGTGATTTGTTGCCTAGACAACCTTCTTCACAAATTCAGATTTGAGCGCCATAGCCCCAAAGCCATCAATTTTACAATCAATATTGTGATCGCTATCTATCAAACGTATATTTTTCACTTTGGTTCCGGCTTTAATACTTTGGGAAGAGCCTTTCACAGGAAGATTTTTTATAGTTACTACCGTATCTCCGTTTTGAAGAATATTCCCATTGCTGTCTTTTACAACAAATGCTTGCTTTGTTTCAGCAGTTTTGCTAGGGTCCCATTCATGTCCACATTCAGGGCAAGCTAGCAGGTTATCCAATTCATATGTGTATGTGGATTTACAAAGTGGACACGGGGTAGATTCTGGCATAATGAGTTGTTTATTTTTGATTGTAAAGATAAAAAATTAATTAGCGCACATTTCGTCAGCGATTAGCGGTGTGATCATTGATAGAAAAGCAGCTTGATAATACATACAACTAGTTCCAATCTGCTAAGATTGAGCAGCTATGCAATGCTGTATCAAAAAAGTACCTGTTGGGAAAGACTTTTCGCTTTCGGAAAGTGCAATATCATAAGTATCATAAGAAGCAATGAATTTCTTACCCTTTATGACAATAAACTTATTCAAGTGCTTTTTGAGCAAGACATTCCGGTTGTCTAAATAAAATTGGTACTGATTTCTCATAAAAATTTTTCTAAGACTAAATATGTTATTTGTATGTGCTTTTCTAAAGTATTTCCCTGCTTCTTTTTACTGCTGCTTCAAATGACTTTGTTACGTTTGCGCGACCAATCTTAAATAGTAGGCGAGTTTGTTTTAATTGTGTTACCACCTGTTCGTTGTTTACATCAGCCAGAATTAATTTTGTGCCCTTTTTGCGTAAATCCTCATTTACTTCTTTCAGCACCCCTAATCCTGTGGCATCAATAATTGGAACATAGCGCATTCTGATAATAAGAATTCTGGGAGGCTTTTCAACAATTTTCATTGCATCCTTAAATTTATAAGCAGCACCAAAAAATAATGGTCCATGTATTTCAAATACTTCTACACCCTGGGGTAAATCATAACCCTTATAATCTTCGTTGTCTTCTTGTTCGTTAAAAACTAAGTTTTGGACGGAGCTTGACTGCATTATTTTCCGCATAAATAAGAAAGTTGCCAATATCATTCCAATCTCTATAGCTACTGTGAGGTCTACTAGTACAGTTAGAAGAAATGTTGAAACCATTACTATAGCGTCGCTCCTGTTACCTTTTAATAGCGACAAAAAATGTTGCAGTTCGCTCATATTATATGCAACAACGATCAAGATACCAGCCAAAGTTGCCATCGGAATAAGCGCTGCCCATTTCCCGACGAACAGCATGATGATTAATAACACTATTGAATGTACAATACCCGCAATCGGCGTTCTTGCACCGTTCTTGATGTTTGTTGCAGTTCTGGCTATTGCGCCAGTCGCGGGAATACCACCAAAGATCGAGGAGCAGATATTAGCGACTCCCTGAGCAATTAATTCAGTATTTGAACGATGATTGCCACCTATCATACCGTCAGCCACCACTGCTGACAAAAGAGACTCAATTCCGCCTAATAAAGCAATTGTGAAAGCGGGCCTGATCAATTCTCGAAATGTTGAAAAGTCTATTACTGGAAACGTAGGCTTCTGAAATGAGGAGGATATAGCTCCAAACTTGCTGCCAATCGTTTCTACTGGTAGCTTAAATATCTGTACTACAGATGTTGTAATGATAATAGCAATCAAAGAGCCGGGTATCCTATGGGTGAGTTTTGGCCATAGTAATACCATAAATAAAGTAAATACCCCAATTTCTATTGAATAACCATTTACCGAGGAAAAATGTGTCGCATAGGCGACCCATTTATTTAGGAAATCTGCCGGTACGGAATTCATTCTCAGTCCAAAAAAATCCTTCATTTGCGAAGAAAAAATGATGATCGCGATGCCGGTAGTAAATCCGGTAATTAATGGATGTGGAATAAACCTGATTACATTTCCAAGCTTTAAAACTCCCATTAAAATGAGAAGAATACCTGCAATAAATGTGGCAATAATTAAGCCGCCTATACCAAATTGCTGAACTATACCATAGACGATAACAATGAACGCGCCGGTAGGCCCCCCTATTTGAACGCGGCTACCACCTAATGCCGAGATTATGAAACCGGCAATAATTGCTGTGAATAAACCCTTTTCAGGAGAAACACCTGAGGCAATGGCAAAAGCAATTGCTAAAGGAAGCGCGACAATGCCAACAATAACACCGGCAACCGCATCTTTCAAAAAAAGCTCCCTGCTATAGCCCTTTAGTGTATCTAATATTTTTGGTTTAAACATGTTTTTTTCCTTCTTCCTCGTGTCGTTTAATGAGTTCTAACTGAGATTTTGCATACTTTATATTTAGTTGTCGTTTAAGGTCTTGATCTAATAAACTAATTGCATATAATTGATTGATGGTTTTATCGATGAATCGGTTGATAAGGTGTCCGTGCACTTCACGTTCCTTCATACTTTTAATGGCGGCCAATAAAAAGCGTTTTATCTGTTCATAGGTACCAGCAATTAAGATTTTATCTACCAACTTATGTCTGTAATCATCCAGACTAATAATCGTAGCCATTTTAAGTCTTTTACTAGTTAATACTTTGGGTCTGCTGCAATCGTCATTGCTTTATCCAAAATTTCAAATCGTCGTTTGCATGTTTTTCAACAAGCTTATAACCTCGGGGGATTTCATCATCGAGCGTGTGAAACGTTGCAATTTTCGTCCCCGGCGGCATTTCCTGAAGCCCTTTATAGAGATACCTTACATAATATTCGTATAATGCCTCAGAATAGTCTATTGTTTCGTCAATCCTATCTACGCCATCAATATTTTCAAAGAATGAATTGAAAAAGTAGAAATGCGTGTATTCATGGAGGTTTATTTGCGTAAAATTTTTATTGATAAAGGAAACATTCTTCAGCCCCAACTTTTTTTGGGCCCGAAGGGCATGATTAATTAGATACTTTCGCTGCTCTACACCAACAATTTCTACATTAGGAGCATAATATCCAACCGTTAAACAAAATTTCCCGACACCGCTACCGATATCAAGAATCTTTGCGTTTTCATCTCCTAAAAATTCAATTACTAGCTTGGCTATGTGAATTGGTGTCCAATGACGTCTACCAATAAACTGTATATGCTCTGGATATAATTCGTCAAAATCGTTGTCACTTCTTAGGTACTGTTCCACGGAAAGTAATGTCTTACTGCTCATACTACGATGATTTCTTAATTTTTGCTATGCTTTTGCTACCGTTAACTCATTCCAGCTATATGGCTCAAAAGGGTACTTGGCAATCCAGTTGTTAATTTGATCTTGTAAAAACCTTTCGGGTTGAAAGACTATCCGGTCATTTGTTTTAATGAATCTATCGTCAACAGGCATGCGCATCAATATTGTATCATCTTCAGAGAGGATTTCGCCTTTTTTAATGACAGCGCTGACATCGGAGTATTGAATCCTATCTACTGCTTTAAGTTCTTTGAGCTTAAATTCGCAAATCCCAACCAACGCAATTGAGCCTTGGAAATCTATCCATTCATAGTCAGAAGTGAAATAATGGAGTTTGGATGAATTGATCATTATCATATTTCGTCATTTGTGAAATTAGAAATTGATGGCTTTAGGAAATGTACAATTTGTCACTCTTGGAAGTGATAAAAATCACTTTAGAGATGATAACTTTGTCATTATGAGTCTAAAGGGTATATTTCCGATTGATAAGTGGGATTTTAATTCCCAGTCAATTTTGGACAAACTACCCGCCGAGGAATTTGAAAGACTTCTTCAGAACGCAGTAGAGAAAACGTATGTAAAAGGTGAGATGATTTTCAGGGAAGGTGCGTATGCGGGAGGCATATTTTATATAAAAGAGGGTAAGGTTAAAAAATATAAAGTAGACAATTTCGGGAAGGAACAAATTATCTATGTCGCAAATCCCGGGGAACTGATTGGGTATCACGCCATACTAGCCGCAGAGCCTTACCCCGATTCTGCCGCAGTTTTGGAAGCGGGTATAATAACGTTCATCCCAAAAGAAGATTTTCTCGAAGTGCTGGATCAATCTTCAGTATTATCAAAAAGGCTGTTAAAAACCTTAAGTCACGAGTTCGCCGTCCTCACTAATAGCATTTCGGTATTTACGCAGAGACCTGTTCGGGAGCGCCTCGCCATAACCCTGCTTATTTTACGTGAAAAGTACAAGGTCACAAATGCTCCCAATAGCAGGGTTGAAATAAACGTAAGTAGGGATGATATTGCTAATATGGCCGGTGCTACGCGAGAGAACGTCGTAAGACTACTAAGGGAATTCAAAGACGAAAAACTAATAGAAACAAAAGGCAGGAAAATCTGGATATTAGACATTAAAAGATTGGCAGCTGCGTCTAACTATATGTAAGCCCATAATTGATATTAATCAATTTTATGGCTACCGCGAAGCTGTAATTTTGCAGAAAAATATCAAATGTCAAAACCTAACATAATACGGCATGTGCTAAAAGCTAAGTGTCCCAACTGCGGGAAAGGAGATATTTTTTTGAACAAAAAAGTTTTTCCCTTGAGTAGTATGCTTAAAACGGTAGACTATTGCAGTAACTGTGAACAGAAAATAAATACTGGGAATGACAGTGCCCCAGGTATGAATTATGCTTTAAGTGTGGTAGCGTATATACTAGGATTCGCCCTATATGCCTGTATTTGGGATATTACTTATAAAGACAATAGTTTTATTTATTCTTTTATATTTTCTACAGTTATTGTTATTCTTGCACAGCCTTGGTTAATGCGCCTTTCTAAGGTCATATACATTTATATATTCATTAAATCTCATTAAACTAATAGAGTTCTCGCTTGTGTCATTTCGTCGGCAATCAAAAATTTCGGCGATACCCTGATTTTGGTATAGTACTAACTCCATAATTCGACAATAATTCACTATTTTAGGTATACTTCCTTTGAGTATAGTGGTTCGAACTGTGATGCCTACGAAACCGATAACTGTGGAATACGAGTTAACGGAACATGGCAAGACTTTAAGCGGGGTAATTGACGCTATTTCGGCCTGGGGAGTTACGCATCGTAAATTCCTGTTTAAAAAAGAAAGCCAATGATCAAACGATTAGAGTCTTGAGACGAAATATCCAATAACTTAAAACCAACAAAAAGGAGACGTTCAAAATTGAACATCTCCTTATGCGGAGAGAAAGGGATTCGAACCCTTGATACCCTTTGACAGATATACACACTTTCCAGGCGTGCCTCTTCAACCACTCGAGCATCTCTCCGTTTGTTATGGGGCGGCAAATTTAACTATTTCACCCAGTTATTGAAAATTTTTTCTGCATTTTGCGTAGTTATTTCCGCTATTTCGGTTACAGGCACTTCTTTTACATCTGCCAGTTTTTGCGCTATTATGGGTATGTAGCTGCTTTCGTTGCGCTTTCCGCGGTTGGGTACTGGCGCCAGGTAGGGGGCATCTGTCTCCAGTACTATGTGCTCTAATTCTATTTCTTTTAGTATCTCGGGCAGTGTGCTTTTTTTGTAGGTAAGGGAGCCACCTATACCTAAATAGAGCCCCAGTTCTGCCACTTGCCTGGCTTCTTCCAATGTGCCGCTAAAGCAATGGAAAATGCCTTTCAGTTCCCCATTCTGCTTGCTGCGTACTATATCTATGCAGTCCTGGGTAGATTCCCTGCTGTGTATAACTATAGGCAGATTATATTGCAATGCCCATTCTATCTGCGTGCCAAAGGCTTCTATCTGTTGTTCTTTAAACGTCATGTCCCAATAATAATCAAGCCCTATCTCGCCCAGGGCATAAAACTTTTCTTTTCCAAGCCATTCAGCCACATTTGCCAGTTCCTCTCTGTAATTTTCTTTTACATAGGTAGGGTGTAGACCCATCATCGGGAAGCAGTTCTTAGGCCATCGTTCAGCATATTGCATCATAGGCGCTACGGTGCTGCTATCGCAATTAGGCATATACATTTCAGTTACGCCTGCTTCCAGCGCACGTTGTATCATTGCTTCTTTGTCAGCATCAAATTGTTCGTCGTATAAATGGGTATGAGTATCTATGTACATGTCTTTAGTATTGCGGCAGGGACTTCATTTCCCAGCCCATTTTTTTACAATATTCCAGCACACGGGGTAGTGCGTAGCTCATTCGCTCCCATGCCTTGTCACTGTCATGAAAAACTACTATAGACCCTGGTTCAATATTCGTCAGCACATTATCCAGGCACGCTTGTGGTGTTATACTTGTATCAAAGTCGCGACTCAGTACATCCCACATATATATACGCCAGGCTGGCTTAAATCGTTGCAGCCTTTTGGCCTGCGATATTTTTATACGTCCGTATGGTGGTCTGAAAACATGGCTGTCTATGTATTTTGCAGCCTTCAATATATTGCTCAGATAGGGTTTGTTGTCGGTATGCCATCCGTTCACATGGTTATAAGTATGGTTACCCACTACGTGTCCCTCTGCCATCACCTGTTCAAACACAGCAGGGTATCTTACCACATTTTTGCCTATACAAAAAAAAGTTCCCTTTGCACCGTATTTGTTTAACTGTTCCAGTATGTAAGGCGTAGCAGTAGGGTGGGGGCCATCGTCAAACGTTATATACACAGATGGCCGAGCATCGTTTAGTGGCATGTCCCAAACCATTTCCTTCGGAAAAAGTTTTTTTATTAGGCGAGGCATTTTCACCCGGTAATTGGTCATGCTATGCTATAGTAATGAACTGTGAAATTACGAGACTATATTTTATTGAGCAAGCTTGCCTGCATCCAGCCATTGCGGCCATCGGGCAGCTGCACCTCAGTCCAGTTGCCGTCCATATCTTTCACTTTTACAGTAGTGCCTTCAGGCACCAGGCTTTGTGTTTTGCCTTTTTGCTCTGTAAGCAGGGGCGCATCATTCTGCATCACCACTGCTTTCCCGCTCGATGCTTTATTGTTAGCCGCTGTTACGGCAAAGGTCATGCATATCACCCAGGCGAAGCATAATACACCTATCAGTTGCCCGGGCACACGCATATTGTTACGAAATCTTCTAGCTAATAGCATGCCTATCGTCAGTAGAAATATCAGCAGGCTTACTATGGCCCAGGTAGCTGCCTTTTGTGCAGATGTTATAGATTGCCACCATTTCACAAAGAATATGTTCCCACCGTTTGGTATGCGGTTGCCTATTCTGGCTTCAGTCAGCGTCAGGTTATCCTGTGCTTCCTTGAATTGGGGATTAATGTTTAAAGCCCTTTGGTAATTCAGTACGGCAGGTCCTATTTTGTTCAGCCTGTAATAGCTATTGCCCAGGTTATAATATATCACAGCATCTTGCGGTGCCAGTGCGCTTATTTTTTCATAGTAAGCTGCTGCGCTGTCATATTCCTTTTGTTGAAAAAAGTTATTAGCCCTTTGCCACCATGTATTATAAGGCGAATCGGCCTTGCAGAGCAAGCTGCCGAATAAAAAGGCAAATAGTATGAACAAAGTTTTTTGCATGCTTAAAGAGTTTCTTCCAGTTCACTTATCACTTCCACAGCGTCATTATAGGTGCGGTTCATTTGTTGTCTGCCACCGTTTGCGTAAAGCGCTGTTTCGCAATCCGTCATCACGTTTTCTATTTTTTGCAGCAATGTAGCAGGTATTTTACGTCCCTGCAAGGCTACTGCAGCACTTTCTCTTGAAAGGGAAGATATGGGTATATTCAGCTTATCGCTCAGGTACAGCCATATAGCTTTTGATATTTCTTCATAGAAAGGTTTTTCGCTGTTTTGTTGCAGCAAACTTTTTGCAGTAACAAGACGTTTCAATGCAATTTTGTTCGCCCTCTTGTTACGCAGCAGCACCATATCTTTTGACAGTTCCTCATCCCTGCGTTTCCATACCATCATCCCCATGAAGGCCAGCAACGGCAATCCGTACATCGACCAGTATGTAGCTTTAAATAACAATGGCTTGCTGCTAAAAGACAGTTTGTTTGGCAGCGGCTTGCTGTCTATATCATGTATGTCTTTCAGTGCAGCATAATTATTTGCATTCGGCTTGTAGTTCTTGCCTTGCTTTATATGCACTTTTATCGGTTGTGTAGAAAGGCTTATATAGCTGCCCGTCTGCGGATTAAAATAAGAGAAAGGTATAGCCGGTATTTCATAGTCGCCGGGTGTTTGCGGTGTTATAGCATAAGTCAGTATTTTCGATCCGCTTATGGTAGTGCTGCGGCCCGTTATCGTGTCGCGTACTATTGGATCATAACTCTCCAGCCCGTTAGGCAGTTTCAGTTTCGGTGCTTCTATCAATTTAAGGTTGCCCGCGCCGCTTATGGTCACCGTAAGCGTTGCCACATCATCCGATGTGAAATCTTTTTTATCAATGCTGGCAGTTATATTGAAATTACCCACAGCGCCGCCAAAATCAGCAGGTTTGTCTTTTTCAGGCAATGGCAATACGGTTATTTTTTCCGGTGTGCTCTTCAGGTGTACCTGCACATCTTTATATGCCATTGTATTGAAGAAGCCATTATTAAAGACAGGATCATTCATCATCAGGCTGCCAAATGCACGCTGAAAAGCAGGGTCGTCAAACATATCCCCAAAAGGATTACGTTGTCTTACCTGTTGTATAATACGGGCCACGCCTTGTGCTTCTGCAGGGTCCAGCTCCAGCGTGCCCGTTTGCTGTGGGAATAAAGCCGATTTCTTTAGCAGGAACACCTGGTATTTTTTACCGTTTACCACTTCTTCTGTTGGCTTTATAGCACCTTTAGGTATATCAAAATCCTGTGTCCAGAAGCCGTTTAGTGAAGGCAATTTCGAAATGCCTATCTGCATAGGTATGCGCGCATACAGCTTATAACTAGTGGTTATCTGCTCGCCTACATGTACTTTGTTTTTATCAACCGTAACTTTTATAAAAAGATCTTTATCTATATCTTTTGAATTAACGGGTACAGAGGCCTGCTGTTGCTGTTGCTGCTGTTGCTGTTGCATGCCCTGCATTTGGCGCATACGCTGCATCTGCTGTTGCATCTGGCGTTGCATAGCTGCAAATGGATCGTCCATCGGGTCGTCTGCCATGCGCTGTTGACGTTGCACATTAGCCAAGGAGCCGGGTACCACTTGTATCTGTACCGAGTTAGATTGGTAAGTATGTCCCGCGGCATCCCTTGCTACGCCTGCCGGTATAGTAAGTGTACCCGTATGTTTAGGCCTTATCACATAGCTCAGGGATATGCTTTCAGAGCTGGTAGCCTGCCCATTAACAATAGATACGGTGCTGCTGTTTGACTGGTACGGCCCACCCACAAGATCGAAATCTTTAAAATTGCCGCCCTCTGGATTTAGTGCACGCAAATTTTGAGCACCCACTATCGTATAGGTCAGTTGTATCTGGTCCCTAATACCCATCTTATTAGCACTTGGAGATGCTGTAAAGGATACCCCATTTTGTGCCTGTACAAAATATGTACATACTAAGAGCAAAATAGTAAGAATGCTATAGCGCGAAATGTGAATTATGCGTTTCATTTTTTGATCGACACAAATTTAATTCTGAAAGCGCTTTTTACTATCTGCTAAGGGTTAAAAATCCGTTAAAAAGAATCGTCATAAGTCACCTTTTAAGGGTCTCATAACAATTGTCTCAATTACTGCCCCTGCGCTTAAAACATATGCGCTCCATAGGGTGTCTGCTACATCTTCAGATCGCATAAAACGCTCCTCCGGCACATTCACTCCCTTCCACGAATTAGTATAGGTAGCTCCCGGACATATGGCCGTTACTTTTATATTATCAGGCATCAGTTCGTAACGAAGGTTCTCTGAAAAACCCAATAAGGCATACTTGGTAATGCCATAGGAGCCCCCGTTGGGATATGCTTTTAAGCTGGCTACAGAGCACATATTGAAAATATGGCCACTTTGTACCTTCTTCATAGCAGGTAAAACGCTCCTCGTAATATGATAAGCACTGAACATATTGACACGCATCAGCGTTTCCAGGTGGCCTTCTTCCTCATCAGCCAGTTTGCCGGGAAAGAACAATCCTGCATTATTTACCAGTATATCTATTTTCGGAAATTGCTGGAGCACATGTGCCGCGAATGCGATTACTTCATCTTTATTACCCATATCCGCCGTATAGGTCAGCACCTGGCTGCCTTTATATTTATTGCTCCATTCTTCGTTCAGTTGGTCCAGGTCAGCTTTTGTTCTTGCACAAATGGCCACAGAAAATCCCTCTGCAAGTAGTTTTTCAGCCACAGCCTTTCCTATTCCCTGCGTAGCTCCTGTTATTATTGCATATCGCATCTGAATAATAAGTTTAAATAACGCGACAAATTACATTCATTTGCACTTAAAATAGCAGCAGCTTTGAATAATAATCCCATAAAAACAGTTTTGAACTGGAGCTCTGGCAAAGACGCAGCACTTGCATACCATTTACTTAGCACCAATAGTCAATATAAAGTTGCCTCCCTGCTCACCACCATTAATGCTGAACATGATCGCGTCTTCATGCATGGCCTGCGCGAGCAATTACTGGATATGCAGGCACAGCGCATGGGCTTACCATTACTAAAAGTAAAGCTCCCACCTTCGCCGGATGATAGCCTATACAAAAATGCCATGAGGCAAACGCTTGAGCAGCTACGCGATAGAGAAAGTATCACCACAGCCGCATACGGCGATATATTCCTCGAAGACCTTAAAACATACCGCGAAGCCCAATTAGCCACTATAGCTTTTCAGGGCATCTTCCCCTTATGGAAGCAGAACACGTGTGAGTTAATAACCCTCATCGAAGAAACAGGTATTGAAGCAATCACAGTTTGCGTAAGCGAAAAATATCTCGGTAAGGAATTTCTCGGCAGAAAGATTGACCGCTCCTTTTTAAACGATCTTCCTCATAATGTAGATCCTTGCGGCGAGAACGGAGAGTTTCACACTTTCGTTTATAACGCACCGTATTTTAATACCCCAATACCTATCCTAAAAGGTGAAACGGTTTATAAAAATTACGCACCGGTAGGTGATAAAGATAGTAGCACCTGGGATACAGGCTTCTATTTCCTCGATATCCTTCCCGGGTAAACAAAAAGGCCATTCTATCAGAATGGCCTTTTTATAAAAAATGTATAACAACCTAGTTAAAAGTAACCCAGGCGATCTTCGCTTCCTTCTTCCTGCCATCGCGGCTCATCAGCAAGGTTGCATAAGTATTGGTTTCTTTATTAAAGTCCGAAGACTCTACATAGCAGAAGTTCGACTGATCATCACTGCTTGGTGTGCCAAATAAATAATCCTTATCAAACTGGCCATTGTGCAGGCGATAATAAATGGTATTCGCTTCGCTTATACTTGTTACGTCCTTGCGTTTCTTTACATCATCTCCGCGCTCAAAGTTTACCGGATAGTCGTTGAAAATAATATAGCGGTTTTTATCTGTATTCACGTAATCAAACGACAGGAATGCGTTGTTATTAACATGCATGAAATTTGCACTGCCACCTCTGTAAGACCACATGCCCTTGCCTTTGTGAGACAGATACAGGGGATCAAAAAATCCGGTAGCATGCTGCTTCTTCAGTATTGCGTAACCTTCCTTCTCCTTGCCTTTATTGTCAATTTCCGCTATGCCTATATTACCTAGTATGGTGCTACGCGACATTACTCTGCCTGTACGTTGGTCGCGTCTTTCCATCTGTTCTTCACTTTCATAAAGGACAGTGGTAGTATTATCATTGTTGATGATCATATCCTGCGGCAATCCATTGTAACCTTCAGTATTGTCAAGGTGCGCCTGCATATATTCTGATGCCTTATTAGTAGTCAACACTTCCGAGGTTGTTACAAACAGCGTGGCAGGATCTATATAGCTGATCAGTGGCAAATAGTATGCAGTTCTGCGTTTGCTCTTTACAAAGGTTAGGGTCATCAGCTCTATCATACCGGTACCTTTATTGTATTTCATCACCGCTTTTGTATCACGGAAGTCGTCTGTAAAATCAAGCATCTTATTGGTAAACGTAGAATCCCCTGCATCCAGCTTCGAAACAATAACTCTTGAGTCAGCCCCATTTTCATCACTGTTTGTATTAAAGCCATATGTGCACAGGTGTACGGATTTATCACCATCCACCGTCATGCCTATAAAACGCAGGTACTTAAATTTACCTTCTGGTGAATCATAATAAGCAGTACTTATCTTCTTATGCATGCCGCTATAGTGAACCACTTTTATACGCTCACCGCTTTCATGCGCAAAGCCATTAAAATAAACTACTGCATAGCAATCCGAGTTGGGATCTTTTTCTACATAGAAATCGCTTGGGTCTACACCGCCATACATCATTGCATAGCCTGCAAATGCGCCATACTTAGGTAGCGTCCCCATTTGTTTTTCTTTTACCATTTCACCGGTATTGGCATCAAACACCAGACGGAAGAGAGTAGGCGTGCGGTCAAGTGTTTGCTGCAGGAAGATAACTGCCTGTCCGTTTATTTCATAAAGCCCTTCTATTACTGAGCTCTTCATTTTCTTCGGCTCCCATAGTTCGCTGGTAATTTCCTTGGTGGCTATCTGGTTTCTGCTCTTGTCATACACGGTTACGTCTATTCCTTCCTTTTTAGTAAAATGAAAGAAAAGCGTATTGCCATTCTTCATCTGTATCAGTTTGTTCCAGCCATCTTCTGGCTCATCAAATGAAGTGCTCGTCTCAATTTTGGGTTGTGCCTTTACTGTCGTTATCCCAAACAGCAAAGCAAAAACAATTAAAAGGGTGTTTTTCATTATATGTATATGTTTAATGCCTGCCAAAATAGATATAGAATATGAAAACACACAGAGCACACTATATTTTTCTATAAAAATTGTTGCAAAGTCTTGGTTTAATACCTTTGCAGCGTCTTAAAAAATTATCCAAAACAAATCTCAAATAATATTAAGTATGGATTTCCGCATTGAGAAAGACACCATGGGCGAGGTTAAGGTACCTGTTAATGCCTATTATGGTGCACAAACACAGCGCTCTATTGACAATTTCAAAATTGCGCAGGACATCAATAAGATGCCTAAGGAAATTATCAAGGCATTTGCTTATCTTAAAAAAGCCGCAGCACTTACTAACACAGATTTAGGTGTTTTGCCAAAAGAGAAATCTGACCTTATAGGCCGCGTATGCGATGAAATACTGGAAGGCAAGTTGGATAACGAGTTTCCGCTTGTAGTATGGCAAACCGGTTCAGGCACGCAATCAAATATGAATGTGAATGAAGTGGTTGCTTATCGCGCACACGTACTCAATGGCGGTCAGCTTTCTGATAAAGAAAAATTCGTTCATCCTAATGATGATGTGAACAAATCACAATCATCAAACGATACTTTCCCTACAGCTATGCACATCGCAGCATACAAAATGCTGATGGATATTACCATTCCCGGCATCAAAAAGCTGCGTGATACTTTGGCTAAAAAGTCAAAGGATTTCATGCATGTAGTGAAGATAGGCCGTACCCACTTTATGGATGCTACACCGCTCACCCTGGGCCAAGAAATAAGCGGCTATGTATCTCAGCTGGATCATGGTCTGCGTGCCATCAATAATTCATTAGCCCACCTTAGCGAGCTCGCCTTAGGCGGCACTGCTGTAGGTACTGGTATCAACACACCTAAAGGCTATGCTGAAAAGGTGGCGCAGAAAATAGCAGAGCTCACCGGCCTGCCATTCATCACTGCTGAAAATAAATTTGAAAGCCTTGCCGCACACGATGCTATAGTAGAGGCGCACGGTGCACTGAAAACAATTGCTGTTAGCCTCATGAAGATTGCAAACGATATTCGTATGCTCAGCTCAGGCCCACGCAGTGGCATCGGCGAAATTCACATCCCTGATAACGAGCCGGGTTCTTCTATCATGCCGGGCAAGGTTAATCCTACCCAGTGCGAAGCGCTTACCATGATAGCTGCACAGGTTATGGGTAATGATGTGGCAATAGGCATCGGTGGTGCTACAGGCCATTTCGAGCTGAATGTATTCAAGCCTGTCATGATTTACAACTTCCTGCACAGCGCTCGTCTCATAGGTGATGGCTGCGTATCATTCAATGATAAATGTGCGGAAGGTATCGAGCCTATTGAAGCGAATATCAAAAAGCACGTACAGAATTCACTGATGCTGGTAACTGCGCTCAACACCAAAATAGGTTATTACAAAGCTGCTGAAATAGCACAGACAGCGCACAAAGAACACAAAACACTGAAACAAACCGCTGTTGACTTAGGCTACCTCACTCCGGAAGAATTTGACGAATGGGTGAAACCTGAAGATATGGTGGGCGATATAAAATAATCATCACAAAGGGCCGGGCATTCCGGCCCCTTTTATTTTGCTTTCAGCATACGCAAGTTGCCATGCATATCTTTTCTCACTTCTACCGTTGCATAGCCATGTGCTTCAAATAGTTGCTTGGTTGCCATCGCATAGTCCACATGCAGCTCACAGTATATGCTTCCACCTGCATTCAAATTCGTCTTCCCAAATTCCGCTATCACCCGGTAAAAAAGCAATGCATCATCAGCCGGCACAAACAGCGCCAGGGAAGGTTCAAAATCTCGTACGTTTTTATGCAGTTGCTCTTTTTCGCTCACAGGTATATAGGGTGGATTAGAGACTATTATATCATATAGCCCGAGCCTTGCTCTTTTACCTGCATCGAGAAAATCTGTTTCCAGGACATTTATATCGGCCTGCAATTGCAGCGCGTTTTCTTTGGCCACCTTTATAGCGTCACTGCTTACATCACAGCTGCTCACTATTGCCTCTGGCAATTCCAGTTTCAGCGAAATAGGAATGCAACCACTGCCTGTACCAATGTCCAGTATAGAAATCGCTTTGTCAGCTTCTTTCATATCCTGCACTATCCAGTCCACAAGTTCTTCAGTCTCAGGTCTTGGTATCAGCACATGTTCATTCACTTTATAGCGCCTGCCCATAAACCAGGTATGGCCTATCACATATTGTAGTGGTTTGCCGTGTAGCAGTTCGGCCTGCATCAGTTCAAAGCTCGCCTGTTCTGCTGCCGAAAAGCTGGTGTCCTTTTCCAGTATGCGTTGTAGTTTGTCCCGCCCTGTTACATGGTGCATCACCTCATGCGCTATAGCAGCCGATTCATAATCGTCATATAAGCTCTTAAGCTTATTTAATAACTCATAAAATGCCCCGTTGTAGCTCAGCATAAAACAAAGATAAATCCTTCTTAACTTCACCCATTCATCTTTTCTTACTTATCGATCACGAAGTTTACATAAGGCGTTGTTTCGAGCTTGCGCAGCTCGCCAAAGGTTATACGGCTCCCAATCCTATGGTTGGGGCAGTGCTGGTACATGAGGGTCGTATTATCGGCGAAGGTTGGCACAAGCGCTATGGACAGGCACATGCTGAAGTAAATTGCCTGGAAAATGTTGCAGCGGCAGACAAACATCTGGTGCCATTGAGTACTATGTATGTAAACCTCGAGCCCTGTGCTCATCATGGCAAAACACCTCCTTGCGCGCTAAGGCTGGTAAGCGAAAAGGTAAAGGAAGTGATTATCTCTAATGCCGATCCTTACGAAGAGGTAGCGGGCAGAGGGGTAGATATCCTTAGGTCTAATGATATTGCAGTTACACTAAATGTATTGCGTGAAGAAGGCCTCTGGCTCAATCGTCGCTTCTTTTGTTTCCATCAGCAGATGCGTCCTTATATTATTTTAAAATGGGCACAAACACCTGAAGGCCATTTCGCGCCGGCAGATAAAAGTCGTTTTCCTATTACCAATGCGCAAAGCCAGGCTTTAGTGCACAAATGGCGCACCGAAGAAGCCGCTATACTGGTAGGTTTTCATACGGCATTGAATGATAGTCCGCAGCTTACCGCCCGCCTTTGGGAAGGCCGGCAGCCTTTACGTATCGTCCTCGACAGAAAGCTTCAGCTATCCCATACGCATAATTTGTATAAGCCGGATGCCCGTACCTGGATAGTTAATGAGCATAAGGAAGGGGACGAAGAACATGTATCTTTTATACGGTTGAGGTTTGATGATACGCTTATTCCTTCATTATTGCAGCGGCTCCATGAGTCAAATATTCTGTCATTGATAGTAGAAGGCGGAGAAAAATTATTGAACAGCTTTATCGCGCAAAATTTGTGGGACGAAGCGCGCATTCTCACAGGGCAGGCAACTTTACCGAACGGAAGTATTTCGGCTCCCCTGTTAAGTAACGCAACATCCGCTTTTGCTACCGACATAGCCAGCGACAAACTAAATGTATTTGTAAACAACAAGAGCGCATACCGATATGTGCCCGGCATGGAATTGTAAATTTTAGCAGATGTTTTATTTGGTGCTTGTTGTTTTGTTGAATACGCTTCTTTCTGCCGAAATGAAGCTGTTTGCTAAATACAAGATCGATGCGTTGCAAACCATCGTGGTCAATTATTGGGTCTGTGTCATCACTGGTAGCATCTATCTGGGGCACAATACTATCGGTTACGAAAGTTTGCACAGCAATTGGTTCGTATGGGCATTGCTCATGGGCTGCGGTTTTATTTCTATTTTCAATCTACTCGCTTATTGCACCCGGGTCGATGGTATTACTACTACTACGGTTGCCAATAAGCTGTCGCTTGTTATTCCTGTTTGTTTCTCGCTTGTATTGTACCACGAGCATGCCAATGCCGGTAAGATAGTAGGCATACTCATTGCCCTTCCGGCTGTATATCTCAGCACGCGGGTAAAGGATGAGAGCAATAAAATTCCCAATCTCTTTTGGCCTATCCTGTTATTTGTCGGCAGTGGCCTGCTGGATACCCTTGTGAAGTACGTGGAGCATAACTATTTGCCAACTGCCGATGTGCAGGCAGCATTTACTATTCATGCTTTTGCTGCTGCAGGCAGTGTTGGTGTTATTTTAATTGCGGTGCTTGCTTTGCTAAAGAAAATAAAGTTGCACTGGAGAAATCTTATCGCAGGTATTTGTGTAGGCATACCTAACTATTTCTCTATCTACTTCCTTATTCGTATGCTCAATACCAATTTCCTGCAGAGCTCCGCTATTATCCCTGTCAATAATATTGCTATAGTGGTAGCATCTACGCTTATGGCAATACTGTTTTTTAAAGAAAAGATCACTGTGTCCCGCGCTATAGGCATTGTTATGGCCATAGCTGCTATTTTACTCATTGCTTTTGCCGATATGCATGGAAGAGTCATTTAAATATAAAACACTTGCCGTCTCCGCCACTGCCGAGTTCAAAGACCGCGGCAGCAAGTTCATTGCCTTTGCCTATCCTGTACTCACTGTGCAGGACGTAAAGGAAAAAGTGCAGGCGCTTAAAAAAGAACATCCCAAGGCCAATCATCATTGCTATGCTTATCGCCTGGGCACGGATGGTTTGGAATATCGTGCTGTAGATGATGGTGAACCTTCCGGCAGCGCCGGTCGCCCTATGCTTGGGCAGATAGATAGTGCAGGTCTTATAAATGTATTGGTCGTTGTGGTCCGCTACTTCGGCGGAACATTGTTGGGTGTTCCCGGCCTCATCAATGCTTACAAAACAGCTACTGCTGATGCACTGGCAAATGCCCCGCTTACTGAGAAATGGATTGAAGAACGAGTGGACATCAATTTCGATTATCCTGTTATGAACGAAGTGCTTCATTTGTTGAAACAAAGCGAGACAACAATTTACAAGCAGGACCTTCAGTTGTTTTGCGCCATAGAAGCGGGCATCCCGCGCAATCACGCAGCTCAATATATCCAAAGACTTTCGGAAATTCGCGGTGTAACGGTAAAGGCCATAAAGAATACAGGTAAATAATTGACCGCAGCAGAAAAACATACGGCGTTAATAAAGCAGGAAGCAGCAAGGCTTGGTTTCGAAGCTTGCGGCATTGCTATTGCTACGCAATTGGATGATGATGCACGTAGATTGGAAATCTGGCTTAATAAAGGTCACCAGGGAAAGATGCAGTACATGGAGCGTTATTTCGACCTCCGCACTGACCCCCGAAAGTTAGTACCCGGCGCGAAGTCGGTTATCACCCTTACGCTCAATTATTTCCCTTCACAACAGCAACAGCCCGATGCGCCTAAAATTGCTAAGTATGCCTGGGGCACCGACTATCATTATGTCATTCGTGATAAGCTGAATCAATTGCTTGCTTTTATCAGGGAAAACATTGGTGAGGTAGATGGTCGCGGCTTTGTAGATAGTGCTCCCGTACTGGAGCGTAGCTGGGCAGTGCGTAGCGGCCTTGGCTGGATCGGCAAGAATGGCAACCTGCTCAGCAAGCAAACGGGCTCCTTTTTTTTCATCGCCACCCTCATTACCGACCTCGACTTAATAGCCGATGCCCCCTTCGCCACAGACCATTGCGGCACCTGCACCCGTTGCCTCGATGCCTGTCCCACACAGGCTATCGTTGCCCCCGGCGAAATAGACGGAAGCAAATGCATTTCTTATCTCACCATCGAACTAAAGGATGCATTAATTCCATCCGGCTTAAGTGAAAAAATGGAAGGCTGGATGTTTGGCTGTGACGTATGCCAGGACGTCTGCCCCTGGAATCGTTTTTCAAAACCCAACACAGAATCAGCATTCACCCCCATACCTGAAATACTAAACCTATCATTAGCAGAATGGGAATCAATGACTGAAGAAGCATTCAAAAAGACATTCAAAAACTCCCCCCTCATCCGCCCCAAATACCAGGGCATCACCCGCAATCTGAAAGCCATCAAAACAGGAAACTAAACACCTGATTTTGTTTGCGCCATCAAGGCCGTCATGTCGAGCGTCTGCGAGACATCTCCCGAACCTATGCGGTAACTTCATAGAAATTCTTCTTGCCCGCGTCATTGCGAGGAACGAAGCAATCTCACAAAACGTTGAGCAAGCTGACATAAAACAAATTAGACAATGCCACTTTTTTAATTTTTCATTTTCCCACTCCCTTGTTGGTGTTCTTCACCAACAAGCTCGCGAGGGGCAATCGCACCTTCCGGATTATTTTTTTAATTTTACTTTTTCATTTTTAATTATCAAATGTGGACATCTTAATTTGGAACTCCCTTGTTAATAATAGTACCTTGCTAAAGACGCTAATCATTTCCTGAGATTGCTTCGCTATCGCTCGCAATGACGCCAGTTCTTTGACATACTGTAAACCCAATCTAAACATGAACTCCTCGCTTCACGAAGGCAGAGAGGGTATAAGAATTGCATTTTATACCCAATTATACCCTCGCTCAAATCCACGAAACATAATACTGTACTGCATTCCAGCCAAAAATCGTAAAAACAGCAATTTTTTCTGAGATTATACCTTGCATTGTCTAGTCCTAAAAAAAGTTTACACATAAAGCGTAAACGATGCAAAAAGTCAAAG
>Ga0207671_10000317_pt1 | contig 71183 bp, 61 predicted proteins | sample KBSC24metaG_FD_184352 | JGI IMG/M metagenome (GOLD analysis project Ga0207671, IMG submission 184352) | Corn rhizosphere microbial communities from Kellogg Biological Station, Michigan, USA - KBS C2-4 metaG (SPAdes) (version 2) | ecosystem: Host-associated > Plants > Roots > Rhizosphere > Soil... | reverse complement strand
ACGCCGATCACCGGATGACAAACTGCGGCCATGTGGCACAAGGCGAAGTACTAATCCTCAATAACTAGCCCTTAATTCGGCACGCCGGCCATCTGAAACATGGTATTTCCGCGACGGGGGAGCTGGTTCTGAGGGGAATCCATGTCCACACGCCGCTTCGATCTTCCGGCGTCGTCCGATCCACGACGCTGGAACGACAGCAGAGCCACGATCTCGTCCACTCCGCCGATAGTGGAGACCCTGAAGCCCCTGACATCCCGGTTGACGCCTACGGTCTTTCACGAACCCTGGTGGCTCGATGCCGTGACGGGGGGCGATTACCGCGAAGCCAGCGTCCGCTCCGGGACCCGGATCGTCGGGCGCCTGCCCTATCAATTCAAGCGCTACGCCGGGATGACCGAATGCGTTCTGCCGCAGCTCACGCCCGTTCTCGGCCCCGCCATCGATGAGGGCGACGGTCGCGAAACGGTTCGGCGCCAGGCCCGGCGCACCATCACCCTTGAGCTGCTCGATCAAATTCCGGCGTGCAGCCGCTTTCACCAGCGGCTCCACGCCGGGATCCCGGACACCCTCGCGTTTCTGGAACGCGGCTTCAAGACCGAGGCCGAATTCGCCTATGTCGTTGAACCCGTGCCGGCCGATCAGCTCTGGAAGAACGTGCGGGACACGACGCGCCGGGTGATCCGTCGCGCCGAAGAGCAAGGCCGGATGCTCGATCTCGACCCCGGCGACTTCGCGCGGCTCTATATCGAAAACCTCCGAGGCCATGGCAGAAGCTACAATTACATGTGGCAATCCTGCATCCAGCCCGCGCTGCGAGAGGCCATCGATCGAAATCAGGGGCGACTGCTCGCCGCGGAAGACATGACCGGCAAGATCGCAGCCGCGATCTTCGTCCTCGACGACGACCGGATGAGCCATCTGGTCCTGACGACCCGCTCCCCCGACAGCCACAGCGGCCAGATCAGCAAGCTCATCTGGCACGCCATGAAGTCGAGCGCCGAGCGGGGACGGACCTTCGATTTCAGCGCGGTCGGCACGCCCGGAAGCGTGCTGTTCTACGCCAATTTCGGGGGCGTTACGCAGCCGCGCTATGTCGTTCACAAGGAAACGTCCGTCTTTGATCTGCTCGACTTCTCACGTCGCAAACTCCGGAGTTTGCAGGCCAGGATGGCAACGGCCATATCCCGCCCCAGGGCCGCTCGCGCTGCGAAGGCATCCGTCGAAAACGAGCGCTGAGACCCGAGCGGTCATAAGGTGGAAAACTGCTTGATGATGAAGTGATCCGCACCGGTGATGACGCCCGATGACGTCGTCTGCGGGAACAGATTCATTTGATAGGGATCGTTCAGATAGGGAATATCCTGATGCGCGGTGAGCGCGATACCGTTGCTCTTCGCCGAAACGAGGAAGTTCTTCACGATATTCTGCCACTGGGTCTGGTCCGGCGCACCGAACTCGCCGACATGGCCGTAGCCGCTATAGCCATGCTGCTTCAGCCACGCCAGGAACGGCGCCAGCCGGCTCACGCCGATATTCTGGTCGGACGTGGCGACTTGCGCCCCATTGTCATAGGTGCCGCTGCCATTGGAATCGAAATAGAGGTGAGACGACCAGATGATCGGATGATTGGGATCGGACAATGTGTGAAGATCCGGATTGACGTTCGGCCAGACTTCGGCACTCGCCCAATTATAGCCTTCCACCATGATCGGTATCTTGGTGTTCACCTTGCGGATGGCCGTGATGGCCGCCTGCGCGGCTTGCCGCCACCCCGTCGCCCCCGTCGGCATGTCGTGCGGCTCGTTCATCAGATCGATGGCCGCCACGGCCGGATGGTTGCCGAAGGCCTGGACGACCTTCACGCAGAAATCCGCGAAGGCGTCGATGGGCAATTGGGCGGACCCGAGGGCGACCTGGGTCTTGCCGGCCCATGAGCCGTTATAGCCGATATAGCGCCGGCCGTAATTGTGGCACAGATCGAGTATAACCTTGAGATTGTTAGCCTTTGCCCGATCAAGATCGTGATTGACGAGATTCACCGGGTTTCGCAGCGGATCGCTCTGATCGCCGGGGCTGTCGAGCAATTGCTCGCCCAGCGCACCATAGAGACGGGGCTGGAGACGCTCCCACGATCCTTCGAGCCGGATGTGATCGAGCCCCTTCGACTTGTAATAAGAGAAATGGTTGTCCGGCGTCACGAACACCGATCCACCCAGCTGGCCGGGCAAAATGTCGGGCGAGCCCTCGAGCGTCGTCAGCGCGACACCATATTTGAAAAGGCTGATCGACGTTTGCTGCCCCGTCGGCGTGGCCGGCGCGGTGCTGTTGCCGCTATCGTCTCCCGCCGACGTGTTCGAATCCGACTCATTGTTGCCGGACGTATCGTTCGTCTGGCCGCCCGGCGCCGACGGGTCCTCGGCCGCCGCCGATCCGCCTTTCCCGCCGCTGCACGCCGCCGCCATGACGAAGGCCGTCGTGCTGAGCCATCCCAGCAGGCGACGGCGATTCAGATTGTGCTCGGATGGAGCGGCCCCTGGAACATCAACGCTATCAACATCGCGATCAGTCATCATTTTTCCCATATTATCGCAGGTGAGATCGGCACGGCGTTACCGCTAGCGCAGCGCGCGCACCGACATGATCTCGAAGGTGCCGGGCAATGCGCGCCGGCGAAGGCCATAGGGCCGCGATGGCGCCGATCGTGGGGCGCAGATGGCGAAATCTTAATATCGATGGGACTATGAAAGGCACTCGCGATCATCCACTTGGGAACTGTGATCGCGGATGTGATCGAACCTTTCGAAGCAGGCAAGTAACCCGAAAGAGGTATGAAAGTCATACCTCTTTCAGATAGGCATAGCTCTTCTTGATAATGGGCGGCATGGCGGAAATCGCCAGATCGGCGTTCCGGAGCGGCTCTCTATATCAGAAGATTTTCCCCCAGCAATCAAGGCCTTCCGCGGTAGAAACTGCAGGCCATTGGCAAACGCATCGATGCGCGATGCGTTTGGCGATCTTTCCCGATGTGGAGATGTGCTCCGAGTTCGCGACGCTGTCGATCCATAATGTCTTTGCGCCGAAGAGACGGCCAAGCAGGATGAACGGAAGCATGGGCGCGGATCCCGTCGTCACGATCGCGTGCGGCCTCTCTCGCAAGAGAATCCAGATCGCCCGGATGAAGATGCCGGCGAATCCCCACACGCTGAATCGCGAGGCATCGGGCACGGAATGGTAGCGGTGACCGCTCACCGTCGACGCATAACCGGGAAGGGTCGAGACATAGACGCTCTGAAACCCCTCGAAGGCGGGTTGCAGGCGGCGCAATTCGATCCAGTGCCCGCCTCCGGACGCCCCCAGCAGCAGCCTGCGCGATCGCGTGCGCTCGGCGGCGGGGGGCGCCGGCATGCCAGCCGGGCGGAGGGACGCAGCCAGGCTGCGCAAGGAGATCCGGACAGCCATTCCGCCGGCCCTCCGATCAGAAATAGCGTTGCCCGACACGGATCGTGTCGCCCGGCCGGATCGGCGTCGATGCCGTCATCCTGACGGCCTCTTCCCGGTTCGAGGTATCCGGCGTGATGAAAATCATCCGCGCATTGGCCCGGTAGGTGAAACCCTGGGCGGTGGCGACCGCCTTGAGCGCGGTCAGGCCGTTGGTGAACGCATATTGCCCCGGCTTGGTGACCTCGCCCAGAATGTAATAGGGCCGATATTCGATGACTTCGGCGACGACGTTGGGGTGATTGACCAGATCCCGCTCCGCCAGCAACGCGGCCAGCTGCCGTTCGAGCTGGCCGGCGGTCAATCCGCGAACGCTGACCGGACCGAGCAGGGGCAAGGCGACGCTGCCGTCCGCCCCCACGGAGAAGTCGCCGCTCAGATCCTTGAACCCGAAGGTGGTGATCCGCAGCTTGTCACCGGCACCGAGCATATAGGCCGGAGCGGCCGAAGCCTCGATTCCGGCGGGAAGCGGATTGTTCGCGCAACCATCCAGCAGAAACGCGCAAACCGCAGTCGCGATCAGTCCCATGCGCATGATCTATCCCCTTCAACAAGCCCCACATCGAATTCTCACAGCGCCTCCGGCACCTGCGCCGCGACCGGGCGCATCGCGCTCGCCCGATCGGCCAACACCTCCGCGTAAAGCAGCCGGGTCTGGTCCATGACGCGATCCCACCGAAACGGCGCCAGCCTCTCGCGCAAAAAAGCGGGTGAGCACGGCTGGCGGGCGAAGGCCGCGAAGGCGATCAGGAAATCCCGCGCGGTCTCGCTCGATGCGAAGTCCAGGCAAAGGCCGTGGCCGCAACGCTCGATGGTTCTTTGAAACGGCGCGATCTCGCTCAGGACGGGAAACAGGCCCGCGCCGATCGCTTCGACCGCCGCGATGCCGAACCCCTCGAAGCGCGACGCACAGACATAGGTGCTGCACCCGGCGATCATGTCCCGCAGCGCCGCGTCATCGGGCTCGCTGCGAAATTCTATCGCCTGGTCGACGCCGAGCGAGGCCGCGAGCGCACGGAGCGACGCGATCCGCGTCCCCATCTCCTTGCCCGCGATGATCAACGACCATTCCGGCGCGAGCTGGCGAACCGCGGCGAACCACCGGATCAACGTCTCGAGGCCCTTATTGGGCGCCAGCCTGCCAAAATAGATCATCCGCCTGGCTTCGGGGTGCGACGCATTCGCGAAGCGCTCGACGTCCACCGCATTTTCGACCAGCTTCACCTTCGCGCCGGCGATGCGCGCGAACAGGCCCTGGTCCTGCACGCTGGACGCCAGGACGAAACGGTAGCGGCGCAGCGTCGCGCGCGTGATCGTATGAAACCAGAGCATCTTGAGAGGCCACGCGAAGCGCGTGTGGAAGATGCCGCCATGCGTGGAAAGGACAAGCGGCCGGCGATGGGCGCCGCTTGTGAGGGCCGCGAAATCGGCGAAGAATTCCAGCCCATGCACATGGACGATATCGGCGTCGTGGAAATATCGACGCGCGCGCGGCGCCAAGGGGTAACGACGCGAGCCCAGGAATGGCACCCGCATCACCCTGACGCCGTGCGTCACCTCCTCAGCGGGAAGGCGCCGTCCATCGCCGTCGATGATTTTGTCCAGCGTCAGGACACGAACATCATCCCCCGCGCGTGCCTGCAAGGCGGCGAGCTGGGAGACGTAGCGTTCGATGCCCCCCACGCCCGGCGGATATTGGCGGACCGCATGAAGGATCTTCATGCCGCCCCCCCGGATCGATGCGAGGATGGGCGATCAGTAGGCACGGCTGTCGCGCACCATGAGAGGCAGCGTCCGGCAGAGAATGCCGATGTCGGAGCCGAGGCTCCATCGCTCGATATATTCGCAGTCGGCGCGAATCCTGCGCTCCATGCAGCTCAGGCCGTGGATCTCGCCGCGAAGGCCACGGACCTGCGCCAAACCGGTGATCCCGGGCTTCACCGCGAACCGCTTCGCGTAATCCTGGAGGAGCTTGCCGTAGAGACGGTCGTGCGCGACCGCATGCGGCCTCGGACCGACGAGCGACATGTCGCCGAGCAGGACGTTGATCAGCTGCGGCAGCTCGTCGATGCTCGTCGCGCGGAGGATGGCGCCGACGGGCGTCACGCGCGAATCCCGGCGCGTGGCATGCCGGATGGCCTCGCCATCCTCGGTCACGTACATCGTCCTGAACTTCAGGATCTGGAACGGCATGCCGTGCAGACCGGTTCGCGTCTGCTTGAAAAGAACGGGGCCATCGCTGCCCAGCCGCACCAGGATCGCGGCGATGATCAGGATCGGGATCGTGACGACGAGCGCGACAAGCGCGACAGCGAAATCCAGCCCGCGCTTCGGGCGGGACGCGGCCGCCGTCGCGCGCTCCTCCCACCCCGATGGCGGCGATGCCTGGATGAGCACGGTGTCGTAGGCGCCGGGATGGATGTCGCTCACGTGCCTGTCCCCTTTTCCAGTAAGCCGGCCCTTCGGCGCGGACGGGCCGCTGCACCGCCCGCGCCGACGCCCCCGCCAGGCGCTCCGCCCCCAAAAGCAAAGCGCGACTCCGGCATTCCTTCGGAATGCCTGTTTCAGAATTTACGAGACGAATGTCCGGCGACCCGACGGGCCGCGCAATCACCAGAAATCAGTATGGAGAATCGATACAGATAAGATCGGAACATATCCATATGCCGGAGGTATACTTGCCATATCTATTGGATTTTAACCCTCTAGAACTTCCGGATAACCCAATTCGAATATGGCGGAGATACCTGCGCGAATCCCCTCCATCCGCGGAGGGTACGGTTCCGCATTGGCGCTTGCGATGCGTCACGTGGCAATGATGGAACCGACGATGCGGACGTTCATTTCCTCGAGCCGGCCGAGCAGGCGCCGCATGTCGTCGATCGATGTCACGTCCCGGCGGACGACGACGATGGCCGCGTCCAGGGCTTCGCACAGGGTCGGGGGCTCGTTGAACGCCAGCCCGACATCGACGACCATCATCCCGAACACATCCAGGAGTGGCATGGCCCGCCGGTGAAAGCGCTCGCCATCCAGCAGCACCATGGCGCCATCCCGCACCGCACCTGTCGTGACGATCGACAGGCCGCGGACCGCGCTCGGCTCGACGATCGAGCGCACGTCCACGTCTCCGTCCAGAATGTCCAGCAGCCCGATCTCATGCCGCGCGTGCAGCAGGCTGCGCTGGCGGGTCTCGCCGGGATTGGCTTCCACCAGCACCGTTTGCGTTCCGAGCTGCGCGTAGGAGATGGCCAGATTGGCCGCGAGGATCGAAGCCTCGGCGGCGGCGTGCAGCCCCATCACCGCCACCGACCTGATCGGCCCGGCCCCGCTCTGGGCGACGCTGGCGACAATCGATCCGCGCAGCGATCGCGCCATGCGGGACAGCGGATCCTCGGGATCGAAGGCCGCGCGCGCGAGATCGTGCACGCGCGGATCGCCCGGCGCGAGCAGGACCTCGGCACGCGCCCCTCCCTCGATCGCGACGATGTGCGGAGCGGAGCCGGTCTCCGGATCGGGACTGGCCTGCTGTGCTGTCGATCTGATGCGCATCAAAATCCCCCTAACCGCAGAGCGCGCGCCGGCTCGAGTGCGCTGAAATGGAAATTGCCGAGGGCCGCGACACCGGTGGCGCGCACCATTCCCTCGGGCGTGCGGATGAGGGGACGGCGCCATTCGAGGACGAAGGCGGCGATGACGCCCAAGGCGAGCCCCAGCAGGCTGGCGAGCAGCATGACGATCGGTATGTTCGGGCTTGTCGGAAGCAAGGGCGGAAACGCCCGATCGACCTGCTGCGCGTTGGTCGTCGGCAGACCGCTTTGCAGGCGCATCAGATCGAGGCGCTGCGCCACGCCGTCATAGGCCTTTTGCGCCGTGTTGACTTCGTTCTGCAGGATATCGAGCTGGCTCTGATTGCCCGTCATGTCGAGCATCTTCGCGCGCTGCGAATTGACCAGCCCCTGGAGCTGGGCCTGCCGCGAGGATGCCGCCGAACTCGCCACCCGAACGGTCTGGCTGGCGGCCGCCGTTTCCGTGGCCAGCTTGTCGCGCAGCTTGTCCAGCTCCGCCTGCGCGGCGAGCATGTCCGGGTGATTGCGGCCGTGCGTGGAGGAAAGCTCGGCGACCTTCGCTTCCGCCAGGGCCATTTGCTGACGCAGGCTCCCGACCACCAGGCTCGACTGGACGTCGGGCGATTGCGATACGGACGAGCCGGCCCGCGCACGCAAATCGGCGGCGGCGCTTTCCGCATCGGCGAGTTGCGTCGAGAGCGAGCTCAGCCGGTCGGCCTCAAGCGCCAGGGAATTGCCCGACACCATGCCATGCGCGCTTTGAAACTGGGTGAGCGCGGTCTGCGCCTTTTCCAGCTTGCTGCGGACTTCGGTGGTGCGCTCCTGGAACCAGGCCGCATATTGCTTGGCCGCGTCGGTGCTGATCTGAAGCCGCGCGGCGACGAATTCGGCGGCGAACGCGTTGGCGATGCGGGCGGCGAGCTTCGGCTCGGGCGCCGTGAAGCGCACCGCCAGCACGTTCGTATCCCGCTCGGGCACCACCTCCAGATGGGCGAGCAATTCCGCCGTCAGCCACCGCTGGAGCACCCCCCCGCTGTGCTTCGCCTCGTTCCAATGGGCCAGGATGATCGGATCCGTCGCCAGGCCCGCATTCTGGATGACGCGGCGCGCGACCGCATCGCTCTTGATGAGGTCGGCCTGGGTTCCGAGAAGCGAGCGGCTGTCCGACGGCGCCGCATTCTCCTCAACGCTCGGATTGGGCCCGCGATCGTCGAACAGGAGCGATGCGCGCGCCGTATAGGATCTTTGCGACATCGCGAGCCCCACGATGGCGACCGCGACGGTCGCCAGGAAGACCGCCAGAACCTGCTTCCAGCGCATCTTCAACGCTGCCGTCATGTCGGAAGACAACATGCCCTGCTCCTTCGCGCGTCAAATTCGTACCGGGTCCGGCGAGTCCGACGACCGTCCATCGCCGGCCCGGCCCGCCCCCCCGGCAAGCATCGCCAACAACAATTGCGGTGCCGCGCTGTCCCGGAAATAGAAGCGGCCTGCTTCGTGATCCTGGCGCAGCGCCGGGCTGAGCAGTTCGACACCCTGGCCACCTTCGGCGAGGCAATCGTGGGTGGCCGCTTCCAGGGCCGCCGCGCGGATCGCCTGCACCTGCTCGTCATCGCCGGAACCCAGCGTCCGGAACAGCGCGGCATCCTCCGGATTGAGCTTCGACCATGTCTCGAACGCGCGCTGCATGCCGACCCGCGTCAGCTCCAGATCGATCACGTCGCACTTGCGCCGCACCGCCTCGAGGGCGGCGACATAACAGAAGAGCTGGGCGTGATAGGGCGATCCGCAGGAGACGGCGGTGATTTCCGCTTTGCTGTCGTCGCTGAACCGCACGCCGGCGCGCGCGGCCCCCTTTTCGATCAGCGCGACGGTATCCTGGGGCGAGATGCGGCCGATCGGGATCGGCACCATGTGCCGGCGCAGCGAGGGATGCGCGACGATGATCTCGTCCACCGTCCGTGCGATGCCCACCAACAGAAGCTGGATGGGCGACCGCGCGTCCGACAGCAATTTCATCAGGGTCGCGACCTGGTCGTTCACCTCGGGATCGTTCACGCGATCGAATTCGTCCAGGATCAGGATGATCTGGCAGTCGGGTGCGAGGCACGACAGAAAGTCGACGATCGCCCTCGGGCCGACATCCTTCGGCAGGTTGTTCCGCTCCGCGCAAAATGCGGCCTTGTCCTGGAGGGACACGCACGAATCCGGCAGGAACGGAATATAGGCCCTGATCAAGTCGCCGAACGATGCCTGCGCCTCGCACGCCGTATAGAGCACGATCGCGCCGCGTTGATCCGCGTAATCGCCGAACACCTGCGATAGAGATGTCTTTCCGGACCCTCTCGCACCGTGGATGATGGCATGTTGCCGGCTCAACAATACGGCCTCGCACAGCGACTCCAATTTATCGTCGCGGCCGTAGAGATTTTCACGGCGCCGGACCGGGTGCGCGGAATCGAAAGCCTCGACGATCCGCGATGTGATGGTCCGCGCCCCCAGATACGGCGCGATGCGCGGAGGGACGGTTTCGGTCGGCCAGGAGGCCTCCGCTTTCTCGCCGCCGTCATCCTGCCGATCGTGATCCCGTCTCACGGTCGCGCGGGATGGCGTGCCCTGCAGCCAGTCCCACCATGCCCCCAGCAGGTTCCCCAGGAAGGAGGGGCTGGCCAGACGCGACCGCGGCAGGATCAACCGCCCCTGCTCAGTCACGGGCGATGCCCGCCATGACGCGGGCCGGCTTCGCCGGAGAGCCCCAGGAGCGACCGCGCGGCGACCTTTTCTGAACGGCTATCAACGACATGCCTGCTCCCTTCATCGCTCTGAGCGCGATTCCCGGAGGGCCAGTAACCGGCTCCCCCGATCGGCATGTCCAATTATCGCAACGGCGCGACCGCCAGCAATAATCCGTTCGTGAACGAATCCGCCGTATGTCGATTAGACCAAATGGGTATTCAAGATTCCACGGTCGTATCGGCGATGCCGGAAAACCCTTTATGGATGATCCTTACAATGACGAGATGCGTGCCCAGGAAAGCGGATTATCCTTCTATTTAGCGTGTCGAATCATATCGCGCTGTTGATCTTGTTTCGCGAGCGATCGAGGCACCTGAAGGGGAAACTCCGCTGTGCAAACGACAGATGCGAAGAGCGCGCCATGCGCGATGCCCTCCTGGGAGCCTGTTCGTGCACCGCAGGTCGAAGAGGCTGCCACGCACGCCGCGGACGCACCTTTGCCGGCGCCGCCACGCACCGACCAGGAGGCAGCCGCATCGCCGCTGAATGTCGTGGCCCTGCTGATCGTCGATCGCGATTCCGAGACCTTCGCAAACCTGAGAAGCCCGCGCGGCGCCAGCGAGGTCTATATCAAGTGCGCGGCGCTCCTGGCGAAATCCGCCCACGCCGCCGGCTACCCGATCACATTGTTCACCAACGAGGGGACGCTGGTCCGCGAGCGCTTCGCGGCGCTCGGCGTCGACGGGCCGGTGCGGATCGAACAGAGAATGTTCGTCTCGCGGCTGGATCGCTCCGTCGAGCACCGCTCCGCTCATCACAAGCTCGATGTCATTCGCGAGCTGGCCAGAAGCGGGGACGACCGCATTTCCATGCTCGTCGACCTGGACGCGGTTTTCATGCGCCCGCTGCGCCCGAGCGAATTGCCCAATGCCCGGCAGATCGGATGCTACGACATCTCCGGCATGATGCGGGCGGAGTCCGCCGGCCGGTCGGACCACGACATTCGCAAGCTCACGCAACGCTTCAGGGATAGCAGCCCGCGATGGTTTGGCGGCGAGGTGATTGCGGGCAACGCCGCCAAGTTCCGGGAGCTCGTCGCCTATCTCGATCAGGTGGAGCCCTATTATTGGGAGCTGAGGGATTGGCTCTATCATACGGGCGACGAGGCGCCGGTCTCGTCCGCGCTGAACCTCTATCTCGCAAAGGGGGGAGCGATCAGCGAGATGGGAGATCGGCGGACCATCCTGCGATGGTGGACCGCCAGCCGGCCGTTCCGGCAACCCGATTTCGCCGCCTTGATCGACCGCGCGATCCTTCATCTGCCGGCCGACAAGGAATTTCTCGCTTCCGTGGCGGGGGCCGCCTTCGATCCGGGCACCTTCATCGCCGCCTACCGGCGCCACGCGCGGCGCAAGCTGTTCAGGCGCCGGGTGAAGAGCCTTCTCTTCGGCCGGCTGCTGCGGCACCAGCCCGGCTTCGTCGCGAAAATATGATCGCTCCCGGCCGTGAGCAGGACAATCCCACTGAAGGAGCACATTGATGATCGCACAATATGATGTCGCGCTGATCGGCCTCGGCAAGATGGGCATTTCCCATCTGGCGATCGCCAACGCCACGCCCGGGATCAGGGTGAGCGCCATCGTGGACAGTTCCTCGATGATCGGCAACCTGATCGGGAAATATTGCGCCATCCCCTTTTTCGATTCCTTCGAACGCGCCCTCGATCTTCCGGGCCTGCACGGCGTCATCATCGCGACACCGACACGCCTTCACGAACAGATGATCCGGCAGGCGATGGCGCGCGGACTGCATATCTTCTGCGAAAAGCCGATGACCCTGAGCGCCTCGACCAGCTTTGAGCTTGCGTCGGAGGCGGCCGAACGGGGATTGACCTGCCAGGTCGGCTATCACAACCGCTTCGTCGGCACCTTCGCCGAAGCGAAACGGCTGCTGGACGCAGGCGCGATCGGACGAATCCGCCACGTCCACGCCGAAGCCTATGGCCCGGTGGTCCTCAAGCCCGCGGCGAGGACGTGGCGCAGCAAGGCCACCGAGGGTGGCGGCTGCCTCTATGACTATGCGGCCCATCCGATCAACCTGATGAACTGGTACATCGGCACGCCGCTCGGCTGTTCGGGCGCGCAGCTCGAACGGCAATGGTCGGACGACGTCGACGATGCCGTCTACGCCAATCTGGCGTTCGCCAACGGCATGTCCGGCCAGGTCTCGGTCAACTGGGCCGACGAGACCGCCCGAAAGATGTCCACCCGGATGACGATATGGGGCGACGGCGGAAAGATCACGGTCGATCGCCAGGAAATCCAGGTCTTCATCGGCGCGGGGGGCGCCCCGCAACCGGGCTATCCGAGCGGCTGGTCGATCAAATATCTGACGGAGCTCAGCCCGCATCCGGCTTACTATCTGCGCGGCGAGGAATATTCCCTTCAGATCGAAAGCTTCGCCCAGGCGATCGCCCGCAGCGACGGACGCGCCGAGAACGATTTCGCCAGCGCGGCGGTGACCGACCACACGCTCGAAATGATCCGGTCCGCCTCCAAGGGCGAGGCGCGGATCGGGCTCGAGGAGCAGCCGCCCGCCGCGCCCCGCACGAAGCTGCGTCCCTTCTGGCGAGCGACCGTTCAATGACCCTCCCCGCTCGCCAGGCGCGCCGGCGGGCTGCGGTCGCCCCCGAACGGCAAGAAAGCGGATCATGATCTTCGCGTCCGTCGGATCCATGCTGCCCTTCGACAGGCTCACGCGCGCGGTCGACGAATGGGCGGGCGCCAACCCGTCCACGCCGGTGTTCCTTCAGATCGGGGCCGGGCAATATGAACCTCGGCATGCCCAATGGGCCCGCATGGTGACGCATGACGATTATCTTCGCCGCCTCAGGCAGTGCGATCTGTTCGTCGCCCATGTCGGCATCGGCTCGATCATCCAGGCGCTCGAAATCGGCACGCGCATGGTCATGCTGCCGAGACTGGCGAGCCTTGGCGAGCATACGACCGAGCATCAATTGCACACCGCCGCCCATTTCCGCGATTCACCCGGCCTGACGATCGTGGACACGACCCAGGCGCTGCAGGCGTCGATGACTGAGTTTGCCGGCCGGCCGCTCACCCATGAGCGCCGGATCGCGGCTTTCGCGCCCACTCACATGACGGACAGGATCCGGCATTTCATCAACGATATGCCATAAGGAGGCACTCATGGAGCGCATATTGTTCGGAGACAATCAGTTCTTCGGCGTCAACCATATGTCCGAAGACAAAGCGAGATCGCAGATGATGCAGTTCGCGAAGCTCGAGGCCGTGATGACGACCTTACGGGCGGCGCGCGACGAAGGCATCCGGGGTTTCATGTGCACCACCCACGACAGGATTTCCGAAGTCGTGGATGCCGTCCGCAAGGCGCCCGCGGAATGGGAGGATTTCCATTTCTATCCCTGCATGCCCTATGCCCATAAATACGCCAATGCGGTGACGGAACTCGGCTATATCGAAGCCATCCGGAAATTCATTCCGAGCGGCGGCCTGTTCGACACGGCGTTGCGCGGGAGCAAGGCCTTGCTGAGCCGCGACATGGCGAGCCTCGCCACGCTGCTGGTCGATGCCGAGATGAAACCCTTTGCCGGCGTCTCCACGCCCGTCGTGTTCGTGCAGAATGTCGTCACGGACCTGATATTGGGGCTGGGCTGCTGGGACGCATTCGGAATATTCTCCGATCATATCCGCAAGAAATACCAGGCGGAGGCCGGATTCATCACGATGAATCTCCCGCAATTGCTTCCGGCGCTCGACGCGACCGGGCTGCGCAATCCGATCGTCTGCGCGAATGTGAACAAGATCGGGTTCCGGATGTCGGGCGGGATCGAGGCCTATCGCAGCGCGACGGAGAAATTCCCGGCGCGTGTGATCGCGATGTCCGTCCTGGCTTCCGGGGCGATCCCCGCGCCCGAAGCGATCGAATGGGCCGTGAACGAGGCCTATGTTCAGTCCATCCTGTTCGGTGCCTCGAGCGAGCGCAACATCCGCTCGACGGTGGATCTGATCAGGCATTTCGACGCGGGCCAGGCCGTGGCCGCCTGACGTCGATCGATGAGCGCAGGTCTGGGGGCAAAAGGACATGGGCATCGCACGCCGCAGAAAGGGCGCCTCCGCGCGCCTGCTGGTCACGATCGGGATGGTCGCGTTCGCGGCGCCGTCGGTGAAGGCGCAGGAGGCGGCGCTGCCGCAGCTCGATCCGGTGGCGACCCCGAGCATCGGGGATGGCGGCGTCGAGCTCGACGTCACCCGTCGCCATCGCAGCGAATTCGATCCCCGGGGCATTCCCGTCGGCAGCTGGACCCTCCTGCCCTCGGTCGCCGCCCATCTCGGCTATGAAAGCAATCTCTATGGCGCCGAGACGGACAGGACGTCCGGCGGCTTCGCCGAGATCGAGCCGAGCATCGCCCTGCAATCCAATTTCACGGGCGGCGCCGTCACGGTGCAGGCCGATGGCCGCTTCAGAAGGTTCTTCGATCAATCGCCGGCGAACGAGACCAGCTACAAGACCGCCGTCGACGGCCGCTACGACATGTCCGGCACGGTCAGCCTCTATGCCGGCGCGTCGTTCGGGCAATTGATCGAGCGCCGCGATTCGAGCGGCTTTCCCGATGGCGTGGTCGAGCCGATCCGCTTCCTGCAGACGACCGGATATGTGCGGGGCCAATATGAGGCGGGGAACCTCCGGGCTCTCGCATCGGTCGATTACACCCGCTTCGACTTTCGCGATGCGACGACCATCGGGCCCGACGGGACGACCGCGCGCTTCGATCAGGCGGTCCGCAACCATGACATCGGGCGCGCGAGCCTCGACGCCGATTATGCCATCACCCCGGATTTCGGGATCTTCGCCCGGGGCACCGCCTCGATGGTCCGCTATGACCGCTCGGAAATCGCTCCCGGCATCCCCAACCTCGATGCCAACGACTATTCCGCCCTCGTCGGCATCACGCTCGGCAGAGGGCAGCTCGTTCGCGGTTCGATCGGCGTCGGGTATAACTGGCGCGATTATCAGGCGGGATCGCTGGGGCGCATTGGCGGCATCGCCTTCAACGTCGACCTGAAATATTTCATGACCCCGCTCGTGACGATCTCGGTCAGCGGATCGCGCACGCTCGAGGAAGCGGTCGTCCAGAATGCCGGTGCCGGCCAGGCGATCGTGGAGAAAGCGGGCGGACTGATCAACACGGTCGGGACGGTTCGCGCCGACTATGAGCTGCTGCGCTCGCTCATCCTCAACGCCAGCGTGACCGTTCGCCACGCGAAGTTCCGGGACGATCCGCGGCGCGACACGGTGATCGAGGCCGGCGCGGGCGCGACCTACCATATGAGCCGCCGCCTCGCCCTCGACATCGGCGCCTCCTATGTCGACCGCAAGGTCAGGGGCGATCCCGATGCGGTGAGCTATGACGACTTCACCGTCACGCTGGGCGCGCGCTTCAGCCTGTGATCGGGCCTCGCGCCGCCGGGCGCTGATCCTCAGCCCGGCTCGATACCCTGTCTCCTGCTGCGCAGGCCGAGCTGGGCGGCGGCGATGTCCACGAGCATCTGGAACAGGGTGCGGGCGAACAGCCGCAGCCAAAGGCCGTAAAAGCCCACACCGACGGCGATGACCGCCACCAGCCGGACCATGGGCGACCAGGCGGGCGGCAGGACGAAGTGCAATCCCCATATCAGGGCGGCCATCGCCAGCGAGGCGACCACGGACGGCAGCAGCGCGTACCCGATATCGCGCCAATGCAGATTCAGGTGGATGAGGGCGAAGCGCATGCGGATCGGCGTCACCAGCACCGCCGTCATCGACGCGGCCAAAGCGAGCGTGGTCGGGCCGAAATGGACGGCCAGGAAGAAGATGACGATGTTGCTGATCGCGGCGATCGCCGAAACGATGGAATCCAGATGCGATCGCTGTCCGACGAGCAGCGCGGACGTGGCAAACTGGCCGAGAGACAATGCGTAGCCGCCCGCCGCCAGGCCGGCGAGGATCGGCGCGACGGCCGACCAGCTCGGGCCGAGAATGACGGCGACCAGATCCGGTGCGGCGGCGGCCAGGCCGGCAAAGGCGGGCGTGGTCGCCACGCTGGCCAATCTCAAATATGCGAGAAACGAGGCGCTGCGCTCATGCTTGTGCTCGATATTGGCGAGGATGGGCACCGTCACCGCCGATATCGTGTTCACGAGGACGAGCGTCGCCGAGAGCATGATCCGCTTTCCGGCATTGTAGACGCCCGCGACGGCGGGCCCGAAAAAGGCGGATGCGAAGAAGATGTCGGCATCATTCGCGAGCGCGTTCCAGATCGCCGCGAACGAGATATGCCGCGCGCCCAGGAAACTCCGCTTCGTATCCCGCCAGCTCAGGATCCATCGCGGACGCCAGTCGGAGGCGCTCCACAGCACCACCACGTTCACGACATTGATCGTCAGCTGCTGGAAGATCAGGCTCCACAGCTCGAAACCATTCAGGGCCAGCGCGATACCGACGGCACCGCCAATGATGACGGACGCGATCGATCGCAGCGCGAGCGCGCGGAAATGCATGCGGCGCACGAGCCAGGCGCCATGCGTTCCGGCCAGGCCGAAGGCCAGGAGGATGAGCGCGATGGGCCGCAGCGCCGGGCCGGCTTCGGGGCTGCCGATCAGTCGTGCGATCCACGGCGCGAACACCACCATGCAGGGCGTCACCACGACGGACACGATTCCGGACAGGGTGATGCAGACATCGAAATCGCGCGTCTCGACGCCGGGCTTCGCGGCCACCGCGCTCGCCAGAGGATCGATCAGGACGCGGCGCAGGCATTCCATCGTCGCGAGAGAGACCGCGACGATCCCGAAATTTTCCTTGGACACGAAACGCGCGATCACGAGGAACGTCAGCAGCGACAGCCCCTGCCCAGCGCCCTGGCCCATCACGGCCCACATCGTGCTGCGTCCCGTGCTCTCGGAACGGCCGGTCATCGGCCAAAAGCTCCCGGACCCGCCCGGCCGAAGCCGCCGTCGGGACCATCATTCCGGTTCTGCCGATGCTGCATGGGATCTGCCTCACCCGGGCTATACGCATCCTGCGCGTCGTGATTTTGGTTGCACGGACTTCGCAGATCGCATGGACGTCCGCCCCGCACCGCTCTTAGCGCGGTGGCCCAACCCGGCGTCATGCAACGATTGGGTAGTTAGGAATCGTCATCGCCGCAGTGCCCCGAGCATTTGGTGTCGCTGGCATCCTTGTCGGCGGACGGGACATTCTCACCCATGGCCCAGATGGCGGCCTGGGTCCGGTTCTGCACGCCGACCTTGCGGAGGATGGCCTTGACGTGGACCTTCACCGTCGCCTCGCTGATGCCGAGCTGCCGCGAGATGATCTTGTTGGAATAGCCCGCCACGAGACAGGTCAGGATCTCGACCTCGCGCGAGGACAGGCCCGCCGCGTCAAAGGAATGATTGGCTCCGCCCGCCTGGGTGGGCGAAGGCGCCTTGTCGGGCAGCGCCTCGACGAGCCCCGATGGCATCACCTTCTCGCCCATCGCGACAAGACGGAGCGACGCGGCCAGCGACAGCGACGATATGTCCTTGATCATGAAGGCGTGACACCCCGCCCGGAAGCATTCGATCATGATGTCGAGATCGAATCTGGCGGAAAGCACGGCGATTCTCGATGACGGAAAGGCTTCCACCGCGGTGGTCACGAAATCCGGCCCCAGCGTGTCGACCATGCCGTCGATCAGCAGCACGTGGCAAACGCCTTCCTTGCTACCGCCTTCGGACTTGAGGGTGGAGAGATCGGGACCGGCGTCAAGGATCGCGAAGCCGTGCTCCTTCAATATCCGGCTTAACCCCTCCAGAGAGATAGGCACCTGACCCAACAAGGAAATCGCGATTTGAGATCGCATCGCCGTCCCCCTTAACGGTTACGATTATTCTCCGCCGAGGGAGACACCCCGCATGGAAGCCACCGCGAAACATCGTAAATATACGATAGTGCAATCTCGAAAAAAAAGAACTCAGCCAACGTACTAGTTCCTATGGATGACGCGATCGCGTACGTACCGACACGTCTCGCCATGGCGCAGAGCCCTGCGGTAATGGCGGCGGAGCGCGAGAGATCACGCCATCGACCACCGATACAAAACTCGATCGCAACTCTTCCGGATACGGCGCACGTGGAGGGTCAACGGCGCGGTAGCGCCCCGCTTTTAAACGAGCGTCGCCGGGCAATTCGGCGCGCGACCGGATGTATCCATGGGGATTAGGTAGAACGAGCCATACCGGACCGGCCGATCGGGCGTTACGATTCCCTCAAGGCGATCGGGGATCACCGCGCATGCGAACCTTCGGACACTATCTGCTGCATCATGTCGGCATCCTCTTTCCGACGGTCCTCGATGCGGAGGATTTCATCGCCCTCATGGCGCTCGAAGAGGATTATCGGGGCCGCGTCGAGCAATGGGACTGCCTGTGCATCTTCACCAAGCCGGCGTCCGGCGCCGCGATCGAACTGGTGGTCCCCGGAAGCGGTGCCCTCAAGCGCTTCAACAAGGGCGCAGGGGGCGTCCACCATTACGCCTATGAGGTCGCGGATATCGAGCTCGCCAGCCGCGATTGCGAAGCCCGCGGCATGAACATGCTGCTCCCCGCGCCCATCAAGGGCGCGGGCGACTTCCTGTGCAACTTCATCACGCCGATGTCCCTTCGGGGCATCCAGGTCGAGCTCGTCCAGCCGCTTTGACCCCTGTCGTCATGCCATGACGCCGGGTGCGCAACCTGGGTTCTTTGATCCATCACGCGACAGACGCGACAAGAACTTGCCGTCGCACCGTCCCGTTCGGGAAAATGGATTAGTCCCTCCGATGTGAATACTTGGTCTGGCAACGCCCTTACACTGCGCGGCGAGTGGATGGGGGACAATCCATGATCCTTTTCGATGCGGAGAACCCTATGCCCGCAGATACGGGCGATCGCCCCTGCACGGCCGCGCGATCGGAGCGCTGGCGCCATGCTCTTTAATTCGAGCACGTTTTTGCTCGGATTCCTGCCGGGTGTCTTCGCTGGATTTTGCGCCCTGTCCTTCAGCCGGTTCAAGCGATTTGCCGGCCTCTGGCTGACGGTCGCATCGCTCCTGTTCTACGCCTGGTGGCGCCCCGAGGGCTTGCCCATCCTCATGGTGAGCGCGGTCGTGAACTATCTCGTCGCGGGGCAGCTCATCCGCCAGCGGAACCAGCCTCTTCTGTTCGCCGCGATCTTCGCGAACTTGGCGGCATTGGCCTATTACAAATATGCTGGCTTCCTCACGGTCGCGGCGAACGAGGTGTTCGGCAGCAGTCTGATCGTTCCTCAGATCGTGCTGCCCCTGGCCATTTCCTTCTTCACGTTCCAGCAGATCGCCTATCTGGTCGACGCCAGTGACGGAGAGGTCGAGGAGCATAGTTTTTCCAACTATTGCCTCTTCCTGACCTTCTTTCCCCATCTGATCGCCGGCCCGATCACCCATCATCGCGAAATGCTCTCGCAGTTCCGCGATCCCGATCGCTTTCGGCCCCGGCTGGACCTGTTCGGAGTCGGCGCCACCCTGTTCCTGATAGGCCTCTTCAAAAAGGTCATCGTGGCCGACGGCTTCGCGACGACCGTTCGCCCGATTTTCGCGACGGCGGCCAGCCAGGGCGTTCAGACCGTCGAGGCCTGGACCGGCACCTTGTCGTACACCCTGCAGATATATTTCGATTTTTCCGGATATTCCGACATGGCGATCGGCCTCGGCCTGATGTTCGGCATCTCGCTTCCGATCAACTTCGACAGCCCGCTGAAGGCGCGCAACATCATCGAATATTGGGCGCGCTGGCATATGACCCTGACGCGCTTCCTGACGGCCTACATCTACAACCCGATGGTGGTGGCGCTCACCCGCCGCCGTGCGCTCAAGGGACTTCCGCTGCCAAGGCGCGGCAAGACGACGCTCGGAGCGTTCGCCACGCTCGTGGCCCTCCCGACGATGGTCACGCTGTTCATCTCGGGCGTCTGGCACGGCGCAGGTTGGCAGTTCGTCATCTTCGGCCTGCTGCACGGCACCTATCTCGTGATCGCCAACGGATGGCGCGCGTGGAAAACGCATCGCGGCCTCCCCGAGAAGAGCAGCAACCCGATCATCACCGCCGGTTCGGTGCTCACCACCTTTCTCGCCGTCGTCGTCGGCCTGGTCTTTTTCCGATCGCCCGATGTCACGACCGCGGTCGGCATATTGGGGAGCATGGCCGGCCTGCACGGCACGACCCTGCCGCTACCGGCCGGACATCTTCCGGGCATGCCCGCCTTGGCGACTTCCCTGGGCATGAACATCGGCTCGCTCGATCTGGTGGATGCCAAGGCGATCGCCAGGATCGTCCTGTTCCTGATCGTCGTCTGGGCGCTCCCGAACTCCCATCAATGGCTGGGCAACTACCCGACGGCGCTCGGCTTCCATGCCCGGCCAAGCGCGATGGAGCGCATCGTGCCGCTGCTGCGATGGGAACCGCGTCCCGCCGTTGGATTGACGGTCGGCGCCATGTCGATGGTGACGCTCCTCTACGCCATCTCGGCCGCCCCGTCCGAGTTCATCTACTTCCACTTCTGACCCGTCCCGGATCGAGGAATGCGAGAATGACATACGGTTTGCCGCTGGAAACGATGCCCCGGCATGCGGCGCGAGGACGCAGCGATGCTGTCGTGGCTTCCTAGGCATCGCGACGCTGGCGCCTGTCTCCGGCAGGCGCAGGCGGCTCGCGATGAGCCGGCCATGCTCGCCGCCGCAAGAGCGCTGGCCGGCCATAGCCGGGACGCCCAGTTCACCAATCGGATCGACCGGCTGTCGCGCGCGGCGCGCGGCGCCATGCCGGCATCGGGCCTGACCGAGATGCGCCTGGCGATGCTGTCGTCCCACACCGTCGACCATCTCGCGCCGGCCATCCGTGTCGCCGGCCTGCATCGCAACCTCGCGATCGAGGTTCACACCGGCGAATATGGCCAGTTCCGCGGCCCGCTGATCGCGGGAGACCCCGCGCTCGAGCGGTTCGCCCCCCACATGATCCTGTTCGCCCTCGATCTTCCATCCCTGCTGGCACCGATGCCGCTGTCGGCCGGTCGCGAGCCCGTGGAGGCGTCGCTGGCGGAGATCATGGACGGGCTTCGCCAGCTGTGGAGCCTTGCCCGGGAGCGGTTTGGCGCGCAACCCGCCCAGCAGACGTTCCTGCCCCAGGCGCCGCCGCTGCTGGGCTCGAACGAAGCGATGCTGCCGGCGTCGGCATGGGCATGTTGCACCCGGTTGAACGAGCTTCTGCGGCAGGCCTCGCAACAAGGTGACGTGCTTCTCGTCGACCCCGCGAACCAGTTGCCCGATATCGGCGGCGAAGGGCGCCTCTACGACGAGGTCCGCTGGTATCAGGCCAAGCAGCTCGTCAATCCCCTCGTCGCGCCGGCTTATGGCGAGCTGGTCGCCCGGCTGGCCGCGGCCGTCGTCGGGCGATCGCGCAAATGCCTCGTCCTCGACCTCGACAACACCCTCTGGGGCGGGGTCGTCGGCGATGATGGCGTCGACCATCTCCGCCTGGGCCAGGGCGGCGCAGAGGGAGAGGCCTATCTCGCTTTCCAGCGCTATGTCGCCCGCCTGGCGGAACGCGGCATCATCATCGCGATCTGCAGCAAGAACGATCATGATGTCGCCCGTTCCGTCTTCGACCGGCATCCGGAGATGCAGATCGCTTTCGACGACATCGCCTGCTTCGTCGCCAACTGGTCGGACAAGGCGAGCAATCTGCGGCAGATCGCGCAGACGCTCAATATCGGCCTCGATAGCATGGTGTTCGTGGACGACAATCCGGCGGAGCGCGAGATCGTCCGCCGCGAGCTCCCCGAGGTGGCGGTGCCGGAACTGCCCGAGGACCCGGCCGGCTACGCGCAGTGCGTGGCCGACAGCGGCTATTTCGAATCTCTCGGCCTGACCTCCGAAGACCTCGCCCGGTCCGGCGACTATACCGCCAACAACCAGCGCGCCGCCGTCCGCGCATCGACGACCGACATGGATGGCTACCTGCAAAGCCTCGACATGACGCTGACGGCCGGGCCGATCTCGTCCTTCGACCGATTGCGGGCCGTTCAGCTGATCAACAAGAGCAACCAGTTCAATCTGACGACGAGGCGACGGACGGCGGAGGAGCTTCACCCGTTGCTGGAAGACGGGCGGACCATCGCCCTGGCGTTCAGGTTGCGCGATCGCTTCGGCGACAATGGCCTGATCAGCGTGATCGTCGCGCGGCCGGACCCGTCATGGTCGGGCGGGGAGCTGCTCATCGACACCTGGCTGATGAGCTGCCGGGTCCTCGGCAGGGGGGTCGAGGTCGCGGCGCTCGCCGCGCTCCGTTCGGCCGCCATGCAGGCCGGGGCCACCGCCCTGATCGGCGAATATCGCCCCTCCGGCCGCAACGGGATGGTCGAGGCTCATTATGAAAAACTGGGTTTCGAACGGGTCGAGACGGACACGCCCGGCGACGAGACCTTCTGGCGGATGTCCCTGCAGGCCGGGCAGGTCGCCCGCCATCATCTCACATTGGAGCTGACCGCATGACGAAAGACGAAATCTATGGCGACCTCACCGAGGTGATGCGCGACGTGTTCGACGACGACGACATCTCGATATCGGCGCACACCACCGCCCAGGACATTCCGGGCTGGGATAGCCAGGCGCATGTCATGCTGATCGTCGCGGCGGAGCAGCGCTTCGGCATCCGTTTCCGCACGGCGGAATTCGAGACGCTCCACAATGTCGGAGATTTCGTGGACCTGATCATGCTCAAGCTCGAGCGCGTGTGATGGCGACCTCCGCACCGGTTTTGATCGCGCGCCGCGAGAGGGCCGGACAGCCCGCGATGGTGGTGTATCTGCTCGCGCTGGCCATGGGCGGCGCCCTGATGCTGGCCGTGCTCGCAGGATCGCTGCTGGTGCTGAAGGCGACGGACAATCTGCCCCCGCCACAATTTTCCAACAGCCTGTGCGTGGACGAGAAGCTTCAGGCGATGCGGCACGCGCCGCCCGTCGCCCCCAACTTCCTGGTGGTCGGATCATCGGTCGCCTGGCGCCATTTCAACGGCGCGGTGGCGACGGCCGAAACGCCATCGCTGCGGCCGTACAATGCGGGATTTTGCGGCGCGCGCATTTCGGAGACCTACGAGATCACGCAATGGCTGGTGGGACGGCTCCCGTCCGTTCGCCACGTGCTGCTCATCGCCTCGCCGCTCGACTTCGAGAGTTGCTCGAAGGACGACCCGACCCAGTTCTCGATCGCCGATACCGATCATTATGTGTTCGGCGGCGCCTCCGCGCCTCGATATTATGCGCGATATTTCGACCCGGTGACGCTGCTCGGCAATGCGCGAACCGTCCGCCAGTCACGCGCCGACGTGGCGGCCATGGATCCGCTCGTGCAGGATCGATATGGCGACGCGCCCGCCGAGCCGACGCGCTCGCGCGGCCTCTTTTACGGGCGCGTGCAGCCGGACCCGGCCTGCTTCGCCGCGCTCCGCGCGATCGCCACGGCATTGGACAAACGGGGCATCGCCTTCGACATGGTGATGACGCCGGTCCATCCCGAATGGGACGCGAAATATGGAGGCCCGCGCTTCTGGGGCCCGTTCAACCAGCGCATCGCGGCGAGCATGGCGGGAACGCAGGGCCACCTGCGCCACGTCGCCTACCGGCCCGCTACGGACGCCTGGTATGACGCAGTGCATGTGAGATGGTCCGCGACCCCGGCGCTGACCCGGGCATTCCTGTCAGCGTCGTGAGGCGATCCGCCCGCAACGCGGCCATCGGGATGAAGACGCGCCACCGCGCACGCGGCCGGGCGCACCGGCCGCCCGCGGCGGGATCAGAGTCCCAGCACCATCTTGGGCGCGTTGAAGGCTTCGGCGAACCCTTCCGGAGCATTGCATTCGATGCCCCGGATCCGCGCCAGGGACAGGAACGTCTGCGGAGAAAACCAGGGCCGATGCCGCTGGCTGGGAAAAGCCGCGTAAATCGCCTCCGCCTTCCGCTGCGCGACGTCCTCCGTCAGGTGGACATAGGCATTGGTCCGGCCGAGATCGCCGTCATATTTCGGGATCTCGTACCCCAGGACGAAATGGTCGCGGAACGTATTGTGGCTCAACGCGGCGATCACGGCATGGTCCTGATGGGCATCGCCGACCGAATGGGTCAGGATCAGATCCGGAGACGCCATCGTCTTGATCGTCTCGAACACGGCCTTGATGCGCGGCATTTCGTGGGGGAATATCCCGTCCTGGAAATCGAACACGTCCACGAGATGCTCACCGCGATTGCCCAGCAAGGCTGCGGCACTCCGCCGCGCTTCCTCGGCGCGCAGGCCGTCCCCGCTGAAGACGACCCAGTGCACGACCAGGTCGTCGGCCTGGGCCGCCAGGTTGAGCAGCGTGCCGCCGCAGCCGATCTCGATATCGTCCGCATGGGCGCCGAGGCACAGGATCCGCAGCGGACGCGCCCTCTGGCGGGGAAGACCTAGCGCAATCATTCGGAAGGACTCCCGTTCATCCCGGATGGGACCAGAAGCAGGGCGGTCTGCGCGCCTCGCCGACGCCGGCGACGCGGTCAGGCGGCGGGCGAAATCATCGCCGCGGGATGCTGCGGAGCGGCGACATCGCCGTCCTTCCGCCAGACCTCCCAGGGCGCGGATCCATTGTGCTGCATGTCGCTCAGGAACTGGACGTCCTTCAGCGTGTCGCAGGCCCGCCAGAACCCGTCATGGGGCCTCGCCAGCAGCTTCGCTTCGGCGATCAGCCGCTCGAACGGGCGCTCGACCAGATCATCGCCCTCCTCGATGAAATCGAAGATTTCGCGGCGGAACACGAAATATCCGCCATTGATCCGAACGTCGATATCGGCGGAGGCCTCGATGTTCGTCACCACGCCGTCGGCGTCATGGCGAATATAATGGAAACTATGGACCGGATGCACCGCAACCAGCGCCCCGACGGCCTCGGGTCTCGCGACGACGAGATCGATCATGGTCTGGAGAGGCAGATCAGTGAGGCCGTCCGCATAATTGGCGAGAAACATGTCTTCCTCGCTGATATGCCCCCGCACGGCCCGCAACCTCTGGCCGATGCTGGTGTGCACGCCGGTATCCACGAGCGTGACGTTCCAATGCCCCTGGTCGCCATCTGACAGGCGAAAGCATTGGCACGGCCCGCCCGACGAGATGGTCGGGATGATCTCCGCTCCCATCTCCTCGAAATAGCGGGTGAACGCCGCGGCGCCATATCCCAGGCATAGAATGAAATCCGTATGCCCCTGATGGGCATAATATCGCATGACATTCCAGACCAGGGCATTGGGCCCCACATTCACCAGTGGCTTTGGAAGATCCTGGAATTGCCCGCGCATGCGCGTACCCAGGCCGCCGCAGAATAGGACTACTTTCATGTGCCCCTGCTCACGTCTGTGTGTTGCCGGAAGGACGCCGTAAGCCCCTGGCATCCGTCGATCCCGATTAAGACATACGAGATCGCGAATTTCTACGGCTGCAAACGGTATATACATTTGCGCCAGCGCCTATCATTTCGGATGAGACGAATAGCCCGATCATCGATTTATTCGTTGCGGGCCCGCGTTCGGCGCCAGCGTTTCCGGATTGTCATGCTTGCCCGATAGTGTCGGGAATCGACCGGCAGGGAGCCGTGTTTTTCCTTGCTGCGCCTATCCGCCGACCTGTCGATGAGGGGCCGGAGTGTCTCAGCCGAATCGGACCTGTCCCCTTTATCCAAGGCATTCCGATGGTGGATCGACAAGTACGATTCCGGTTGAGCATGTCCCAAAACGGGACTACTGAATTTACGCAGAGCGCCTTGATATTGCTCAAAATATATGTTGCGTGGCACAATTGCTTTTAGCGTGAGGTGTTAGGCACTAGCCCGAGGGGAGGGCAAATGAAGCTAACCATGCTCCTTATAGCGCGGCGCGATCTCGAACGAGAAGCGCTCGCCGCCATTTTAACCGATGCCGGATGCGAAATAGGAGTTTGCGATCCAGTCGAGGATCTCGACCATCCTTTTGGCAACTCATCCCTTGCGCGATATCAGCTCGCGCTCATCGATGCCCGCATCAAGGATCCGCTGGGAGTCATTGCTTCGCTTACGGAATCCGCACCGTCGCTCAAGATCGCGATCATGGTGGAGAATGCGACGACGGAGCTCGTGCGCAACGCCTTTTCCAACGGCGTATCGGGCGTGCTCGATCGCAAGGTCAGTTTCGCGACCCTGGTCTGTCAGCTGGAGCTTCTCGCGCTCGGCGGGTGCGTCGTGCCGGCGGGGTTCGTCGAGACACTGACCAAGCCGCAGGCACCCATTCTCTCCGACGTCACGTCCGCTGCCGTGCAGCGGCTGTCCGTCAGGGAAAGGGAGATTGTGCAATGCATCGCATCCGGGATGCCCAACAAGGTCATCGCCCGCGAATTGCAGCTCTCCGAGCCGACCGTGAAAGTGCATGTCGGGGCCGTCCTGCGGAAGCTGAACCTCACCAACCGGACGAAGGTCGCGGTGTGGGCCGCTTATATCGGAGCGGCCCTGATACCGTCCGCCCCCATGATCCACCCGCCTTTGCGAGCGACCCATGCCGTGGCCAACCGACCCGCGCCTCGCACGAATCCCATATTGGCCGATCAGCGATGATAGCATGGGATGCGCGGTGATCGACGCCCCGCCCCGCTCCCGCGGGTGATCCGTGCGGGGCGATCTCGGGCAGGATCGCCCGCCGTTCGATGATCGAGCGGGGATCCTGCCCGAAATCGCAGCCCGCGTTTCACGGGCCTGCACCTTTCTGAACTCCCGGCATTTCCCGCATGCGTCGGCACGCGAGAAGCGCCGGAGCTTTGAGCCTGTGCCCTGGACGACGAAAAGATCCCCTGACCATCGATGAAATGGCACGGCTTCGCCTCGGGGTGGACGGAGGTGATCCGAATAGTGCCGGCATCATCGCGGTCCCGGCTCTTCCGGGTCCGCCCGGCAAGCGCGGGGATGCTTGTCGCTCTTTCGCTGGAGCCGGCTGGACCAGCCCGGATGGCTGCCAGCGGTGGTCCATGGCGACTGTTTTGGGCCCGGCTGCCTGCCGAATGTCTCCGAGCGAATCGGGAGACAGAAAGTGGTGCCCAGAAGAGGACTCGAACCTCCACGACCTTGCGATCGCCAGCACCTGAAGCTGGTGCGTCTACCAATTCCGCCATCTGGGCACGGGGTAGGCGGCGGCCTCTAGCGGCGGGGGCGGCAGATTGTCAACGCCCCTCACCCACTCTTTTTTTCGATGCCTTGTTTTCCCGCGCCGCCGGGGGCAATGCGGCGCCAGGCTATGGTTCGCGCACATGAGGTTGGTACGATGACTCGGCTGGTGACGGTGTTCGGCGGCGGCGGGTTCCTGGGGCGCTACGTCGCGCAGGCGCTGCTGCAGCGCGGCGCGCGGGTGCGGCTCGTGGGGCGCGATCCCAAGCGCGCCTTCTTCGTGAAGCCGCAGGGCGGGCTCGGCCAGACCCAGTTCATCGCCGCCGACGTCACCAAGCGCGCCACCGTCGAGCGCGCGGTGCAGGGCAGCGATGCGGTGATCAACCTCGTCGGCATCATGAGCGGCGATTTCCAGGCCGTGCAGGTCGATGGCGCGCGCAACGTCGCGGAGGCCGCGCGCGGCGCCGGCGCCGGGGCGCTGGTCCACGTGTCGGCGATCGGCGGGGATGCCGCGTCGGACATCCCCTATGCCCGCACCAAAGGCGAAGGCGAACAGGCGGTGCAGGAGGCGTTCGAGGGCGCGACCATCATCCGCCCGTCCATCCTCTTCGGCTCCGAGGATCATTTCATCAACCGCTTCGCCGGCCTGATCCAGTCGGCGCCGGCCGTGCCGATCATGGCCGCGGGCACGAAGTTCCAGCCGGTCTTCGTCGCCGACGTCGCCAAGGCGATCGCGGAAGCCGCGCTCGTGCCCGAAACCTATGGCGGCGCCGTGTTCGAGCTCGGCGGGCCCGAAATCCTCACCATGGGCGAGCTGATCCGCCGCACCGCCGCGATGATCGGGGCGACGCCGACCTTCCTCGAGCTGCCCGACAGCCTTTCGGGCCTGATCGCCAGCTTCGGCTTCCTGCCCGGCGCGCCGATCACCAGGGATCAGTGGCGGATGCTCCAGCACGACAATGTCGCCGAGCCGGGCGCCGAGGGCCTGCACGCCTTCGGCGTGGCGCCGACGCCGCTGGGCGCGGTCGCGCCGTCCTGGCTGGTGCGCTATCGCCGGCTGGGCCGCTTCGGCGCCGAGCGCAAGGCCTCCTGACCTCCGTGATCGTCACCCCGGCGAAAGCTGGGGTCTCGCCGAGGCGGGCGCCGCGCTCCGCCGCCTGAGATGCCAGCTTTCGCTGGCATGACGGGCGCGCGCGGACATGGCGGAGAATTAACGCGCCCGCCCTCTTCCCTTGTGCGCCGCAATAGGGGAGACATGCGCGCATGATGATCCTGCAGCCTGTCATCCTCGGCATCGTCGAGGGCCTCACCGAGTTCCTGCCGGTCTCCTCGACCGGGCACCTGATCCTGGCGGGCGCCCTGCTCGGCTATGACGACACCGCCTGGGCGACGTTCGACATCGTCATCCAGCTCGGCGCGATCCTGGCGATCGTGGTGCTCTACTGGCGCACCTTCTGGGCGGTGCTGATGGGGCTGGTCGCGCGGCGGCCGGAATCGATCCGCTTCGTGCGCAACATCCTGCTCGCCTTCCTGCCGGCCGCGATCATCGGGCTGGCGCTGCACAAGAAGATCGAGGCGCTGCTCTCCAAGCCCAAGCTGGTCTGCGTCGCACTGATCGTCGGCGGCATCGCCATCCTCGTCATCGAGCGGCTGGCCAAGCGGCAGACTGTGGCCGGCGTCGCCAACGTGCCGGTGAGGACCACGCTCGGCATCGGCATCGTCCAGTGCCTCGCCATGATCCCGGGCGTCAGCCGCTCGGGCGCGACCATCCTCGGCGCGCTCTCGCTGGGCGTCGAGCGGCGCACGGCGGCCGAATTCAGCTTCTTCCTCGCCATCCCGACCATGCTGGGCGCGACCGTCGTCGAGCTCGCCAAGAAGCCCGCGCCGCTGCCGCCGGGCGTCGTCCATGTCGGCATGGGGGAGATCGCGATCGGCTTCGTCGTCTCCTTCCTCGTCGCCCTGGTGGTGGTGAAGGCCTTTGTCGGCTTCGTGACCAAACATGGCTTCGGCCCCTTCGCCTGGTACCGGATCCTTGCCGGCGCCGGTGCGCTGGCGTGGCTCATGATGAAGTAAGGCCGGATCGGACCTATCAATATCTCCCGATCGCGGAATATGAATGGGTTGGCGAAATCGACGATGAAATAAGGTCACTATAGCTGACCTATCGTCGAATCCTTTCGTGACTCCCCCTTGAATCTATGCTTTCGCGTCCTCCCAAGTGGAGGGCGCGATGGCCGACAATCCGATGTTGAAGTTCGTGGGTACGGGACAGGCTTATCCCGAGAAGCGTGCGCCCGAGGTGCGCGCCGAGGACTTCGCCGAAATCACCAAAGCCTATCTGGCGGCCAAGGCCGAGGAGCAGGCCGGGCGCTGCTCGCAATGCGGCGTACCCTATTGCTCGACCCACTGCCCGCTGCACAACCATATCCCGGACTGGCTGCGCCTCACCGCCGAGGGCCGCCTGCGCGAGGCCTACGAGCTGTCCGCCGCGACCTCGACCATGCCGGAGATCTGCGGCCGCATCTGCCCGCAGGACCGGCTGTGCGAGGGCAATTGCGTCATCGAATTTTCGGGCCACGGCGCCGTCACGATCGGTTCGATCGAGAAGTTCATCACCGACACCGCCTGGAAGGAAGGCTGGGTCGAGCCGATCGTGCCGGCGCGCGATCGCTCCGGCCAGTCGGTCGGCATCATCGGCGCCGGCCCGGCCGGGCTCACGGCGGCCGAATATCTGCGCGGCCATGGTTACGAGGTGCACGTCTACGACCGGCACGACCGCGCCGGCGGCCTGCTCGTCTACGGCATCCCCGGCTTCAAGCTGGAGAAGGAGGTGGTCACCCGCCGCTTCGAGCGGCTGCGCGACAGCGGCATCCGCTTCCACCTGAGCTTCGAGGTCGGCAAGGACGCGACGCTCGCCGAACTGCGCGAGCGGCACGATGCGATCCTGATCGCCACCGGCGTCTACAAGGCGCGCGCGATCAAGGCGCCCGGCGTCGGCGCGCCCGGCGTGGTGAAGGCGCTCGACTATCTCATCGCGTCCAACCGCATGAGCTTCGGCGACGTCGTGCCGGACTTCCTCAACGGCGGCCTCAATGCCGAGGGCAAGAATGTCGTGGTGGTCGGCGGCGGCGACACCGCCATGGATTGCGTGCGCACCGCGGTCCGCCAAGGCGCCAGGTCGGTGAAATGCCTCTACCGCCGCGACCGCGCCAACATGCCGGGATCGCAGCGCGAGGTGGCCAATGCCGAGGAGGAAGGCGTCGAGTTCGTCTGGCTCTCCGCGCCGGACGCGTTCGACGGCGACGCCAAGGTGAGCGGCGTGCGCGCGTCGCGCATGCGCCTCGGCGCGCCGGACGCTTCGGGCCGCCGCGCGCCGGAGCTCGATCCGGGCAGCGACTTCCGCCTCGACGCCGATCTCGTCATCCAGGCGCTGGGCTTCGATCCCGAGGACCTGCCGCAGATGTTCGGCGCGCCGGAGCTGTCCGTCACCCGCTGGGGCACGCTGCGCGTCGACCACAAGACGATGCAGACCTCGCTGCCCGGCGTGTTCGCCGCCGGCGACATCGTGCGCGGCGCGAGCCTGGTGGTGTGGGGCGTGCGCGACGGCCGCGACGTGTCCGAGCGGATGCATGCCTGGCTGAAGGACAGGGCCAAGGTCGCGAAGCCGGCCGAGATGGTGGCGGCGTGAACGCGATGTTACTCGCCTTTCGCGGACGAGAGCGCATGATGGCGCCTCCACTCACCATGGGGGCTGCCATGTATCGTGCGCTTCTTCTGTCCGCTTCGCTGATCGCGTCCACCGCCGCCGTCGCCCAGGCGCCGGCAAGCCCGGCCACGCCCGCGCCGGCCGATCTCGCGCTGGGCCGCGACATCGCCGGCAAGCTGCTGCCCAACGGCACCTATCAGAAGATGATGGGGGGCATGATGGGCAAGATGATGGGCGGCATGACCGACCAGATGGCGGCCATGCCGATCGCCCCCTACCTCAAGCTCGCCGGCCTGCCGGAAAGCGACATCGCCAGGCTCGGCCAGACGACGATCCGGCAGATCATGGAGATCGTCGATCCCGCCTATCAGCAGCGCATGCACATCATCATGCCGACGATGATGGACGAGATGGGCAAGGTGATGACGCAGTTCGAGCCGGACATGCGCGAGGGCCTCGCCACGGCCTATGCGACGCATTTCACCCCGGCCCAGCTCGCCGACATCGATCATTTCTTCAACACGCCCAGCGGCGCGGCCTTCGCCAGCCAGAACATGATGATCGCGGCCGATCCGGCGGTGATGCAGAAGATGCAGGCCTTCATGCCCAAGCTGATGGAGGCGATGCCCGGCATCATGCAGAAGGCGTCGCAGGCCGCCGCCGGCCTGCCCAAGGCGAAGACCCCCGAAACCCTGACGGATGCCGACCGCGCGAAGCTCGCGCAGCTGCTCGGCGTCTCCCCCGACAAGCTGAAGAAGGCCCCGACCTCATGACGAACGCCGCCATGGAAGCCGAACGCCTCCGCCTCGCCGCCGAAGGCATGTACCGCCCCGAATTCGAGGGCGACGCCTGCGGCGTCGGCCTCGTCGCCGCGACCGACGGGCAGCCGTCGCGTCGCGTCGTCTCGGCCGCGATCGACGCGCTGAAGGCGGTGTGGCACCGCGGCGCCGTCGATGCCGACGGCAAGACCGGCGACGGCGCCGGCCTCCATGTCGAGCTGCCCGTCCACTTCTTCGACGACGCCATCGAGAATGGCGGCCACAAGCCCGGCGCCGGCCGCCTCGCCGTCGGCATGATCTTCCTGCCGCGCACCGATCTTGGCGCGCAGGAGGCCTGCCGCACCATCGTCGAGAGCGAGATCATCGATTTCGGCTACACCATCTACGGCTGGCGCCAGGTGCCGGTCGACGTCTCGGTGATCGGCGAGAAGGCGCTGCAGACGCGCCCGGAGATCGAGCAGATCATGATCCAGGGCCCGGCCCCGGACTCCATGGACGCGGCCGAGTTCGAGAAGAATCTCTACCTCATCCGCCGCCGGATCGAGCGCAAGGTGATCGAGGCCCAGATCAACGGCTTCTACGTCTGCTCGCTGTCGTGCCGCTCGATCATCTACAAGGGGCTGTTCCTCGCGGAAGAGCTGTCGGTCTTCTATCCGGACCTGATGGACGAGCGCTTCGTCAGCCGCTTCGCCATCTTCCACCAGCGTTATTCGACCAACACCTTCCCGCAATGGTGGCTGGCCCAGCCGTTCCGCACCCTCGCCCACAATGGCGAGATCAACACGATCCGCGGCAACAAGAACTGGATGAAGAGCCACGAGATCAAGATGGCGGCGATCGCCTTCGGCGAGCATTCGGAGGATATCAAGCCGCTGATCCCGGCCGGCGCGTCGGACACCGCCGCGCTCGATGCCGTGTACGAGGCGATCGTCCGCGCCGGCCGCGACGCGCCCACCGCCAAGCTGATGCTGGTGCCGGAAGCGTGGCAGAACAGCACCGACATGAAGCCCGAGCACCGGGACATGTATGCCTATTACGCCTCGGTGATGGAGCCGTGGGACGGCCCCGCCGCGCTCGCCATGACGGATGGGCGCTGGGTGGTGGCCGGCGTCGACCGCAACGCGCTGCGCCCGCTGCGCACCACGCTGACCGCCGACAACCTGCTGATCGTCGGTTCGGAGACCGGCATGGTGGTCGTGCCGGAGAGCACGATCATCGCCAAGGGCCGGATCGGGCCGGGCCAGATGCTCGCCGTCGATCTCGACGAGGGCAAGCTCTTCTCCGACCTGGAGCTCAAGGACCGGCTCGCCGGCGAGCATCCCTTCGCGGACTATGTGAAGGATTTCCGCACGCTGGCAGACCTGACCGTGCCGGAGGGCGATCATCTCGCCCGCTTCGACCGGGCCGAGCTGATCCGCCGCCAGGTCGCCGCCGGGCAGACCATGGAGGATATGGAGCTGATCCTGGCGCCCGCCGTGGAGGATGCCAAGGAGGCGATCGGATCGATGGGCGACGACACGCCGCTCGCCGTCATCTCGGACAAGCCGCGCGTCATCAGCCAGTTCTTCCGCCAGAATTTCTCGCAGGTGACCAACCCGCCGATCGACTCCCTGCGCGAGACGCGGGTGATGAGCCTGTCGACCCGCTTCGGCAATCTCGCCAACATCCTCGACACCGGGCTGGTCCAGTCGAGCGTGCTGGTGCTCGATTCGCCCGTCCTGTCCTCCACCGACTGGGCGACGCTGAAGGCGCATTTCGGCGCGGCCACCGCCGAGATCGACTGCACCTTCGATCCCGCCGGCGGCGCCGACGCGCTGCGCGGCGCCATCGCAGAGATCCGCCGCAAGGCCGAGCAGGCGGTGCGCGAGGGCCGCTCCGAGCTGTTCCTCACCGACGAGCATGTCGGGCCGGATCGCTGCGCCATCCAGATGGTGCTGGCGGCGGCGGCCGTGCACACCCATCTGGTGCGGCGGGGCCTGCGCTCCTACGCATCGATCAACGTGCGTTCGGCGGAGTGCCTCGACACCCATTATTTCGCGGTGCTGATCGGCGTCGGCGCGACCACGGTGAACGCCTATCTGTCGGAAGCCGCGATCGCGGACCGGCAGGCGCGCGGCCTGTTCGGCGAGCGTTCGCTGGAGGAGTGCATCAAGCGCTACCGCAAGGCGATCGACGACGGCCTGCTCAAGATCATGGCGAAGATGGGGATCGCGGTGATCTCCTCCTATCGCGGCGGCTACAATTTCGAAGCCGTCGGCCTGTCGCGCGCGCTGTGCAACGATCTCTTCCCCGGCATGCCGGCGAAGATTTCGGGCGAAGGCTATGCCTCGCTCAAGGTCAATGCGGTCGAGCGGCACGAAAAGGCGTTCGACGCGGCGGTGGCGACCTTGCCGATCGGCGGCTTCTACCGCCAGCGCGCCGGCGGCGAGACCCATGCCTATTCGGCGACCCTGATGCACCTGCTGCAGACCTCGGTCGGCACGGACAGCTACTCGACCTATTTGCAGTTCTCGCGCGGGGTGCGGGATCTGCCGCCGGTCTATCTGCGCGATCTGCTGGAGTTCAACTGGGCGCGGGAAGCCATCCCGATCGACGAGGTCGAGGCGATCACCGAGATCCGCAAGCGCTTCGTGACGCCCGGCATGTCGCTCGGCGCCCTCTCCCCCGAGGCGCACGAGACGCTCGCCATCGCCATGAACCGGATCGGCGCCAAGGCCGTCTCCGGCGAGGGCGGCGAGGACAAGAGCCGCTACGTCCCCTATGAGAATGGCGACAACGCCAACTCCGTCATCAAGCAGGTCGCTTCGGGCCGCTTCGGCGTGACGGCCGAATATCTGGGCTCCGCCGAGGAGCTGGAGATCAAGGTCGCGCAGGGCGCCAAGCCCGGCGAGGGCGGCCAGCTGCCCGGCTTCAAGGTCACCGAGTTCATCGCGAAGCTCCGGCACTCCACGCCCGGCGTGACCCTGATCTCGCCGCCGCCGCACCACGACATCTATTCGATCGAGGATCTGGCGCAGCTCATCTACGATCTCAAGCAGATCAATCCGCGCGCCAAGGTGTGCGTGAAGCTGGTCAGCTCCGCCGGCATTGGCACGATCGCGGCGGGCGTCGCCAAGGCGCATGCCGACGCGATCCTGATCGCCGGCCATGTCGGCGGCACCGGCGCCTCCCCGCAGACGTCGGTGAAATATGCCGGCACGCCGTGGGAGATGGGCCTCACCGAAGCCAATCAGGTGCTGACCCTCAACGGGCTGCGCCACAAGGTGAAGCTGCGCACCGATGGCGGCCTCAAGACCGGGCGCGACATCGTCATCGCCGCGATCCTCGGCGCCGAGGAATTCGGCATCGGCACCCTGTCGCTGGTCGCCATGGGCTGCATCATGGTGCGCCAGTGCCATTCGAACACCTGCCCGGTCGGCGTCTGCACGCAGGACGCCAAGCTGCGCGAGAAGTTCGTCGGCACGCCGGAGAAGGTGATCAACCTGATGACCTTCATCGCCGAGGAGGTGCGCGAGATCCTCGCCCGCCTCGGCGTCCGCTCGCTCGACGAGATCATCGGCCGCACCGAGCTGCTCCGCCAGGTCAGCCGCGGCGCCGAGCATCTCGACGACCTCGATCTCAACCCGATCCTCGCCAAGGTCGATGCGCCGGATCATCTCCGCCGCTTCAACATCGAGGGCAACCGCAACGAGGTGCCCGACAGCCTCGATGCGCAGATGATCAAGGATGCCGCGCCCGTCTTCGCGCGCGGCGAGAAGATGCAGCTCACCTATTCGGTGCGCAACACGCACCGCGCCGTCGGCACGCGCTTCTCGGCCGAGGTCACGGGCAAGTTCGGGATGAGCCATCTGGCGGACGGGCACGTCCATGTCCGCCTGCGCGGCTCGGCCGGCCAGTCGCTCGGCGCCTTCCTGTGCAAGGGCGTCACGCTGGAGGTGTTCGGCGATGCCAACGATTATGTCGGCAAGGGCCTGTCGGGCGGCATCATCGCAGTGCGCCCCACCGTCTCCTCGCCGCTGGAGAGCCGCCGCAACGCCATCGTCGGCAACACCGTGCTCTACGGCGCGACCTCCGGCTCGCTGTTCGCGGCGGGCCAGGCGGGCGAGCGCTTCGCGGTGCGCAACTCCGGCGCCAATGTCGTGATCGAGGGCTGCGGCGCCAATGGCTGCGAGTATATGACCGGCGGCACGGCGGTCATCCTCGGCTCGGTGGGCGAGAATTTCGGCGCCGGGATGACCGGCGGCATGGCCTTCATCCTCGACGAGGATGGCCGCTTCGAGAGCCACGCCAACCCCGAGAGCATCCTCTGGCAGCGTATGACCTCGGCTTATTGGGAAGGCGTCTGCAAGGCTTTCGTCGAGGAGCATGCCCAGCGCACCGACAGCAAGTGGGCGCACACCGTCCTCGCCGACTGGGCGCACTGGCGGACGCGGATCTGGCAGGTCTGCCCGAAGGAGATGGTGACGCGGCTCGCGCATCCGCTCTCCGACGAGGAGACGGCGGTGGCGGCGGAGTGATCAGGCGCGCGGGGCGGCTCGTCCGTCCCGCGCCACCGCCATCCACCCGGCCCAGAGCAGCAGGCCGCCGATCAGGTCGATCACATAATGGCCGCCGATCGCGATGGTCGAGAGCACGACCAGCGCGCCCCATGCCGTGGCGATCCAGCCGGCGAGCCCGGTCCGGCGCAGGGCCCACGGCACCAGCAGCGCCATGACCATGTGGAAAGACGGGAATTCGACCACGCCGCTCAGCTGCTGCAGGCTGAAGCGCGGATCATGGCCGTCGCGGAAATAGCGGAAGGCCTCCAGATAATAGCTTCCGGCGCCTTCGGGCAGGCCGGGCGCGCCATCGAGATGATGATAGGCCATGTTGCCCAGCGCCGGGAAGAAGGCCGCGATCGTCGCCGCGACCAGGATGCTCCCCGCGAAGCCCAGCCCCAATTCCCATGCCCGCTTGGCCTCGCCGCGGAAGCCGAGCCAGAGCGCCGTCCCGAAGATCGCCGGGAAGGCGCTGACGTAGATGATGTTGAGCGCCGCGCCGCCTTGCCGGTCCAGCGCCAGCGCGAGCCGGGGCGTGTCGAGGCCGAGCATCCGGTCGGCATGGTCCAGCCACGGATCGATCAGCGGGAAATGCAGGCGCAGCCCGGCATGGCTGATCACCCCGGCCAGCAGCCCCGACAGCACCAGCATGGCGAGGAGCCCGGCCGGAAGCGCGAGCCGGGGATTGGGGCGAACCCAATGGTAGACGCAGGCGACCCCGCCGAGCAGCGCCGAGACGAGCAGCAGCGGCAGGAAGCTCGCCAGCTGCAAGCGCATCCCGCTCGCCAGCAGCACGCCGGCCGCGACCGGCACCGCCCCCGCCACGACCAGCCAGCCGGCACGGCCGGCGCGCACGGATGACGGCTCGATCGCCCGTGCAAGCGGGGCCAGCGCGGCCGGACCATGGACGGGCGTCATGCAGGTCATGCCCGCCGGCCTATCCGGGCGGGGTTAACATTCCACCCCTTCCCCCTCGCCGCTCCCGCCCCTAAGCAGGGGCGATCATGTGGCAACTCCTTCAATTCCCGTTATGTCCCTTTTCCCGCAAGGTCCGGCTGATGCTGGGCGAGAAGGGCGTGGGCTACGAGCTGGTGCGCGAATCGCCGTGGCTGCACCGGGACGAATTCATCGATCTCAATCCCGCCGGCACCACGCCGGTGATGGTGCAGGGCCAGCTGCGCCTGCGCGACAGCTGGGCGATCTGCGAATATTTCGAGGAGACGATCGACCGCGCGCCGATGATCTCCGGCGATGCCGCGGCCCGCGCCGAAATCCGCCGGCTGGTCGCCTGGTTCGACGAGAAATTCTACCGCGAGGTGGTCGGCCCGCTGATGGAGGAGCGCATGCTGAAGCGCCTCGTCCACCGCGCCTCGCCGGATGCCAAGATCCTGCGCGAGGCGATGAAGAACGCCAACGGCCATCTCGATTATATCGACTGGCTGATCGATCATCGCCGCTGGCTGGGCGGGCCGGTGCTGAGCCTCGCCGACCTCGCCGCCGCCGCGCATCTCTCCGTCGCCGACTATCTCGGCGGCATCGACTGGCGCGGGCACGAGCAGACCAAGCAATGGTATGCCGGCCTCAAGAGCCGCCCCTCCTTCCGCCCGATGCTGTCCGAGCGGATGGAGGTGATCACGCCCCCGCCTCATTACGACAAGGTCGATTTCTGGGAATGAACGCCACCGCCACCGCCGACGCCCCGCGCGATTACCAGTCCGATCGCGCCTTTCTCGGCCATCCCCGGGGGCTCGGCTATCTCTCCTTCGCGGAGGCGTGGGAGCGCTTCTCCTATTACGGCATGGCCACCCTGCTCGCGCTCTACGGCGCGAAGCAATTGTTCCAGCCCGGCCATGTCGAGCATATCTGGGGCTTCGCGCCCTTCCGTGCCCTGCTCGAGAATCTCTACGGCCCGCTCAGCCCGCTGACGCTGGGCGGCGCGATCGCGGCGCTCTACGGCAGCCTCGTCTATCTGACCCCGATCGCCGGCGGCTTCATCGCCGATCGCTTCATCGGCCGCACCCGCGCGGTGACGATCGGCGCGATCCTGATGGCGTTCGGCCATTTCTTCATGACCTTCGACCAGAGCTTCGTGATCGCGCTCGCCTGCCTGCTGGTCGGGGTCGGCTTCTTCAAGGGCAATATCGCCGCGCAGGTCGGCGATCTCTACGCGCCGGGCGACCTGCGCCGGGCGGACGCCTTTCAGATCTACATGCTGGGCATCCAGATCGCGGTGATCGCCTCGCCGTTCGTGTGCGGCTGGCTCGGGCAGAAGGTGGCGTGGCATTTCGGCTTCGGCGCCGCCGGGGTCGGCATGCTGATCGGCCTCGTCATCTACGTGTCCGGCCGCCGCTGGCTGCCGCCGGAACCCGCGCCCCGGCATGGCGGCATCGTCGAACCGCGCCCCAGCCTCGCCCCCGGCGAGGGCCTTCGCATCCTCGTGCTGGCGCTGCTGGTGCCGGTGCTGGCGTTCACCGCCGTGGGCAACCAGCAGCTGTTCGCCGCCTACGAATTGTGGGGCGACGCGCATTACCAGCTGCGCTTCTTCGGCTGGGAGATGCCGGCAACCTTCCTGATCTCGTTCGACGCCATCATCTCGACCATCACCATGGCCGGATCGGTGGTCTTCTGGCGCTGGTGGAGCACGCGCTGGACCGAGCCCAACGAGCTGACCAAGCTCACCATCGGCACGATCATCGCGATGATGGCCCCGCTCACCCTGGCGCTCGCCTCGCTGCACGAGGCGGCGACCGGCGAGAAGGTGAGCCTCGCCTGGGGCCTCGCCTTCCACGTGCTGAACGATGTCGGCTTCGCCAACATCTTCCCCGTCGGCCTCGCCCTCTATTCGCGCGCCGCGCCCAAGGCGATCGGATCGACGATGATGGCGGTCTATTATCTCAACCTGTTCGTGGCCGGGCTGATCGTCGCCAAGCTGGCGACCCTGCTCGACAAGGTGAGCGGCTTCCAGTTCTGGGGCCTGCACGCGCTTCTGATGGCCGGCGCGGTGGTCGTGCTGCTGATCGTGCGCGGCGTCGCCGGGCGGCTGCTGGCGCCGACGGTCGATCCCGAGGCGGAAGCGGCCTAACCCCGCAATCCGTTCGGGCTGAGCCCTTCGACTTCGCTCAGGGCGGGCCTGTCGAAGCCCTGTCCTTCCCTTCTCGTCATCCCAGCGAAAGCTGGGATCTCAGGCAGCATGCGCAGCGCCCGCCCCACGGAGACCCCAGCTTTCGCTGGGGTGACGGAAGACGGGACGCATTACGCGCCCGCCTCCTCCTGACCCGGCAGCACCAGCCGCGTCTCGAATTCCCCCAGCGGCCGCCCGGTCGCGCGATCGACCACCATCGCCTCGATCCGCGCACCGCTCTCGGCATCGACGATGCGGCTGGTGCCGCCCTCGCCATGATGCTTGCTGCCCCACGCGCCGATCGCGGCGAGGATGGGCAGGAAGTCGCGCCCCTTGGCGGTCAGCACATATTCGTCCCGCGGCGGGCGCTCCGAATAGCGCTTTTTCTCCAGCAGGCCGTCCGCGGTGAGCGCGGCCAGCCGCCGCGTCAGGATGTTCGGCGCGATGCCGAGCGAGGTGCGGAACTGATCGAAGCGCGTCGCGCCATAGCCCGCATCCCGCAGGATCATCATGCTCCACGCATCCCCCACCCGAAGCAGCGCGCGGGCGACGGGACAGGGTCCGGCGGAAAGTTTCTCGGTGTCCATTGCATTGTGATAGCGAAATCACTATCAAAATGCAAGTGACTCGCCGGGTCGAGTCGATTGGAGACAGAATATGAGCAACGCCAAGGGCACCGCCCTCATCACGGGAGCTTCCACCGGCATCGGCGCGGTCTATGCGGATCGTTTCGCCAGGCGCGGGCACGACCTCGTCCTCGTCGCCCGCGACACGGCGCGGATGGAGGCACTGGCCACGCGGCTCCGCGCCGAGACGGGCGTCGCGATCGAGATCATCACGGCCGACCTCACTGCGGACGCCGATGTCGCCCGCGTCGAGGCGCGCCTGGCGAAGGGCGATGTCGGCATCCTGATCAACAATGCCGGCATGTCGCTGAACGGCAGCCTGCTGGAGAATGGCCCCGCCGAATTCGCCCGCATCATCGCGCTCAACGTGACCGCGCCGACCCGGCTGGCCTCGGCCGCCGCCAAGGCCTTCGTGGCCCGGGGCGAAGGCGCCGTGGTCAACATCGCCTCGGTGCTGGCGCTGGCGCCAGAGATGTTCGACGGCGTCTACAGCGGCACCAAGGCCTTCGTGCTGAACCTCAGCCAGTGGATGACGGCACAGCTCAGCGAGAAAGGCGTCTACACCCAGGCCGTGCTGCCGGGCGCGACCCGCACCGAAATCTGGGAGCGGTCGGGCAAGGATGTCGATGCCTTCCCGGAGGGCTTCGTGATGGCGGTGGACGATCTGGTCGATGCGGCCCTGGTCGGCTTCGACCGGCGCGAGGCGGTCACCATCCCGCCGCTGCCCGACGCGGGCCAGTTCGCAGCCATGCAGCAGGCCCGCGCGGCGATGGGCCCGAACCTGTCCAAGAGCGCGGTGGCGGAGCGCTATCGGGAGCCGGTGGCGGCGTGATTCTTAATCCTCCCCCGCCAGGGGGAGGGGGACCACCCGGAGGGTGGTGGAGGGGGCGGGCGGCGGCGTCCCGTCGATGGACCATCGCCGCCCTCCCCCTCCGTCGCCTTCGGCGCCACCTCCCCCTGGCGGGGGAGGATTATCTCACCACCGCCATCAGATAATCCATCCGCACATCGTCCGAGAGGACGAACCCCTTCAGCGGATCGAGCGACAGCCCGCGCGTCTCGATCACGCGCAGGCCTGCCTGCCCGAGCAATGCCTCCAGCTCCCCGGGCGTCAGGAATTTCCGCCAGTCGTGCGTCCCTTTGGGGATCTGCCCCGTCCCCTCGCCCACCGTGATCAGCGCGAGGCGCGACAGCGCGGTGCGGTTGGGCGTGGAGAGCAGCATCAGCCCGCCCGGCGCCAGCGCGCCAGCCAGCCCCGCGACGAACGCCGCCGGATCGGTGACATGCTCGACCACTTCCATCGAGCAGACCAGATCGAAGCGCTCGCCCTCGCCCAGCGTCTCGACGCCGCCGTGGCGATAGTCGATCGCCAGCCCCTGCCCCTCGGCGTGGAGCCGGGCCGCCGCGATATTCTCCGGCGCCGCGTCCAGCCCCGTCGCCTCCGCGCCCATCCGCGCCAGCGGTTCGGTGAGCAAGCCCGCGCCGCAGCCCACGTCCAGCGCACGCTTGCCGGCCAGCGGCCGCCGCTCCGTCCGCTCGGTGCCGAAGATCCGGTCCACCATCTCGCGGACGAAACCGAGCCGCACCGGGTTCAGCTTGTGGAGCATCGCGGAGGAGCCCTTCGGGTCCCACCATTCGGCGGCGAGCTTGCCGAAATGCGCGGCTTCCCGCGGATCGATCGTGCCGGCCGGAGGCGCGGCGAACGAGGTTGCGTCTGTCATAGCTTGCCCCTAACAGGGCGCCTCTTTCTTTCCCACAGGCAATTCCTGCCGCAACAATCGAGCAGTCCTATGGCCCGTATCGTGATGAAGTTCGGTGGCACGTCGATGGCGGGCATCGAGCGCATTCGCAACGTGGCGCGACAGGTGAAACGCGAATGGGCCAAGGGCGAGCAGGTCGCCGTCGTGGTCTCGGCGATGTCGGGCGAGACCGACCGGCTGGTCAATTTCTGCCGCGAGGCCTCGCCCCTCTACGACACCAAGGAATATGACGTCGTCGTCGCCTCCGGCGAGCAGGTGACGAGCGGCCTGCTGGCGATCGCGCTGCAGGCGATCGGCGTGCCGGCGCGCAGCTGGCTGGGCTGGCAGCTGCCGATCCGCACCAGCGACGCGCACGCCTCGGCCCGGATCTCGACCATCGACACCGAGGCGCTCAACGCCAGCCTGGCCAAGGGCGAGGTGGCGGTGATCCCCGGCTTCCAGGGCCAGACCGAGGAGGGCCGCGTCACCACGCTCGGCCGCGGCGGATCGGACACGTCGGCGGTGGCGGTGGCGGCCGCGATGAAGGCCGATCGCTGCGACATCTACACGGACGTCGACGGCGTCTACACGACCGACCCGCGCATCGTGCCCCGCGCGCGCAAGATCCCCAAGATCACCTACGAGGAAATGCTGGAGCTAGCGTCGGTCGGCGCCAAGGTGCTCCAGACCCGCTCGGTGGGCCTCGCCATGAAGGAGAAGGTGCGCGTCCAGGTGCTCTCCTCCTTCGGCGACCCGGATGCCGAGCCCACCCCCGGCACCTTCGTGGTCGGGGAAGACGAAATCGGAGAAGGCCAAGTGGAACAGCAGCTCATCACCGGCATCGCCTATGATCGCAACGAGGCGAAGATCACCCTCGTCGCGGTGCCCGATCGCCCCGGCGCGGTGGCGACCATCTTCAATCCGCTGGCCGAGGCCTCGATCAACGTCGACATGATCGTGCAGAACGTCGCGCACGGCACCGGCTCCACCGACGTGACCTTCACCGTGCCCGGTGCGGAGCTGGCCCGCTCGCTCGACGTGCTGGAAAAGGCCCGCGAGACGATCGGCTACGAAAAGCTCATCCCCGACACGGAGGTCTGCAAGATCTCGGTGGTGGGCGTCGGCATGCGCAGCCATGCGGGCGTGGCGGCGACGATGTTCCAGGCGCTGGCGGGCCGGGGGATCAACATCCAGGCGATCACCACGTCGGAGATCAAGGTCTCGGTGCTGATCCACCAGGATTATACCGAGCTCGCGGTGCGCGTGCTGCACACCGCCTACGGGCTGGACGCGGAGGACGCGGCGTAAAGCCTTCTCCGTCACCCCAGCGAAAGCTGGGGTCTCGGTCGACATGCGCCGCGCCCGCCCCCGGGAGATCCCAGCTTTCGCTGGGATGACGCCTTCTTCCGCCGTCATCCCGGGTCAAGCCCGGGGTGGCGGATGGGCGGGGATGACGGTGATGGGGTAATTGGCTACAGCCCCCCCCATGACAACGCTCGAAGCCACCGCCCCCACCGCCCTTTCCGTCGGCCATGACCGCCTCGCCCGCCTGATGAAGCGCGGCACCGACTTCCTCGGCTCCGAGGTCGCGATCATGGCGGGCGCGATGTCCTGGGTGTCCGAGCGCAACCTCGTCTCGGCCATGTCCAATGCCGGCGGCTTCGGCGTGATCGCCTGCGGGGCGATGTCGCCCGATCTGCTCGATGCCGAGATCGCCGCGACCAGGGCGCTCACCGACCGGCCGTTCGGCGTCAACCTCATCACCATGCACCCGCAGCTCAGCGAGCTGATCGACGTGTGCGCGAAGCACAAGGTCGGCCATGTCGTGCTGGCGGGCGGCCTGCCCCCGGCCGGCTCGATCGAACGGATCAAGGCGTCCGGCGCGAAGCTGATGTGCTTCGCCCCCGCGCTCGCGCTGGCGAAGAAGCTGATCCGCTCGGGCGTCGACGCGATCGTGGTCGAGGGCATGGAGGCCGGCGGCCATATCGGCCCCGTCTCGACCAGCGTTCTGGCGCAGGAGATCCTGCCCGCCATCGCCGCCGACATCCCCGTCTTCGTCGCCGGCGGCATCGGCCGCGGCGAGGCGATGGCCGGCTATCTGGAGATGGGCGCGGCCGGCGTGCAGCTCGGCACCCGCTTCGTCTGCGCGACCGAGTGCATCGCCCATCCGAACTTCAAGAAGGCCTTCATCCGCGCCTCGGCGCGCGACGCCATCGCCTCGGTGCAGATTGATCCGCGCCTGCCGGTGATCCCGGTGCGCGCGCTCAAGAATGCCGGCGGCGAGCTGTTCACCGCCAAGCAGCGCGAGGTCGCCCAGGCGCTGGACGAGGGCAGGGTCGAGATGATGGAGGCCCAGCTCCAGATCGAGCATTATTGGGCCGGCGCGCTGCGCCGCGCGGTGATCGACGGCGATGTCGAGCATGGCTCGGTGATGGCGGGCCAGTCGGTCGGCATGGTGACGAAGGAGGAGCCGCTGGCCGACATCCTCCGCAGCCTGGTGGACGAAGGCGCGCACGCGCTGGAGCGCCGCTCGGGCGGGTGAGCTTCTCATCCTCCCCCTTAGGGGGAGGTGGCGCGCCGCAGGCGCGACGGAGGGGTATCACCGCTTGGGGCAGGCGTCGCGCCCGCCAATACCCCTCCACCACCCGCTTCGCGGGCGGTCCCCCTCCCCCTCCGGGGGAGGATTTTCAGGTCAAGGCGCGCTGCTCGCCACCACCGCCGGCGCCTGCTCGACATCGTCCAGCGTCGGCGCGTTGGGATCGGCGGGCGCCGTCTCCGGCGTCTCCGGCAGCGCGTCGGCCAGCGTGGTGCCGTCCTCGGTGATCGCCACCGTCGCGCCGAGGTCGGTCTCCTCGTAGAGCGCCCTGGCGAAGGCGGCCGGCAGGTGCACGCAGCCGTGCGAGCTGCGATAGCCCGGCACGATCCCGGCATGGAGCGCGACGCCGTCCCAGGTCAGCCGCTGCATATAGGGCATGGGCGCCGCGCCGTAGAGATTGGAGCGGTGCTTCACCTGCTTCTGCAGGATCGGATAGGTGCCGAGCGGCGTCTCCTTCCCATCCTTGCCCGAGGAGATGGTGGTGATGCCGATCAGCGTGTCGCCCCGATAGACGAAGGCGACCTGGCGATCGAGATCGACCACCATGGCGACCGCACCGCCCGACGCGAGCTCCGGATGCCAGAGATAGGCGCCGGGCCTGAGCGTGTCGGCATCGGCGGCGGCCAGCGCCGGCGCGGCGCCCTTGGTCGCCGGATCGGCGGCGGCGGCGGGGTCTTGCGCGTGAAGCTGCGCAGGCACCGCCGCGAGCAGCGACGCGGCAGCGGCAAGGATGATCGAAGACGAACGACGCATGGCGACTTCCCCTGTCCCTGTCCTCCGGACGCGAGCGCCCCTAGGCCGCCCGTCGGGGACGGGCAGTCGAGCTGCGATCATGGTGCCGATTCCCTCGACAGAACGACGAACCTGCCGATTGGTGCCGCGAAGCGGTCGGGGCCGAGGCGATTGCGGGAGGTGAACGCGAGCGTCAGAAACGCCGTTCGGGCTGAGCCCTTCGGCTTCGCTCAGGACAGGCTTGTCGAAGCCCTGTCCTTCCCTTCTTCCAGGCTAGAAGAAGAACAGTCCTTCGACAGGCTCAGGACGAACGGGGATGGGGTGCGTCCACGAAGAAACGCTCATGCTCAGCGCGCGCCCACGCGCTCCGCGATGGCGGCATAGGCCGCGAGCCGCTCGACGGCGGCGGCGTGGATGCCGGGCGGGGTCACCAGCACGCCGAACGCCTCGGCGCTAGCCGTGTTGAAGGCGAGCGGCGCGCCCAGCGCGTCCGTGATCGTCGCGCCGGCTTCGGACGCCAGCAGCACGGCCGCGGCGATGTCCCATTCATGGCCCCAGCGCATCGTCGCGACCAGATCGGCCTCGCCCGCCGCGACCATGGCGATGCGCAGCGCGATCGAATTGGGCTTGGGGACGGGCACGAGATCATGATCGCGGCGCGGCAGCTGGTCGGCGGGGACGCGCGCGCCGGTGATCGTGTCGCGCGACGCCACGCGGATCGCCTCGCCGTTGCGCCACGCGCCCTCGCCCGCGATCGCCGTCCAGCGCTCGCCCCGCGCGGGCGCCTCCAGCACGCCGAGGACGGGCCGCCCATCCTCGACCAGCGCCACGGACACCGCCCAGCCCGGCCGGCCGCGCAGATAGTCGCGCGTGCCGTCGATCGGATCGACCACCCACACCCGCCGCGCCGCCAACCGCGCCTTGTCGTCGGCGGTCTCTTCCGAGAGCCAGCCGGCCTCCGGGTCGATCTCCGCGAGCCGGCCCTTCAGGAAGCGATCCACCGCGAGATCGATCTCGCAGACCGGCTCGCCGCCCGCTTTCTCCCAGCGCCGGAAGCCGTCCTTCGCCTTGCCGAGCGCCAGCGCGCCGGCTTCCGCGGCGATGGCCACGACCGCGCTGAGGCGCGGATCAGGCACCGGCGACGGTCATCCCGTCGATGCGGATGGTGGGCACGTCGGTGGCGCGCTCGAACCGCAGGTCGTCGGCCGGGGTGAGCGCCAGGAACATGGCGCGCAGCTGGCCGGCGATGGTGATCTCCGCGACCGGCGCGGCGATGGCGCCATCCTCGATCAGGAAGCCGGCGGCGCCGCGCGAATAGTCGCCGGTCACGGGGTTCACGCCCTGCCCGATCAGCTCGGTGACGTAGAGGCCGCGCTTCACGTCCTTCATCAGCGCGGCGGGCGAAAGCGTGCCGGCCGCCATGTAGAGATTGGTGGTGCCCGCGCCCGGCGGGCCGCCGATGCCGCGCTGGGCATTGCCGGTCGGCTCCAGCCCGAGCTGGCGGGCCGAGGCGCTGTCGAGCAGCCAGCCGGTCAGCACGCCGTCCGCGATCAGGTCGCGCCGCGCGGTGGGCAGGCCCTCGCCGTCGAACGGCTTGGAGCCGAGGCCGCGCGCGCGCAGCGGATCGTCGACGATGCTGATCCCCCTGGCGAACACCTGGCTGTCCAACGCGTCGAGCAGGAAGCTGGTCTTGCGCGAGATCGCCGCGCCCGTGATGGCGCCGGCGAAATGGCCGAGCAGGCTGGAGCCGACGCGCGGATCGAACAGGATCGGCATCGCCCCGGAGGCGAGCTTGGCCGGGTTGAGCCGCGCCACGGTGCGCTCGCCGGCGCGGCGGCCGATCGCCTCCGCCTCTTCCAGATCGGCGAGATGGCGGGCCGAGCGATGGGCATAATCCCGCTGCATGCCGCCGCCCTCGCCCGCGATCACGCTGGCCGAGCAGCCATGGCCGCTGGTCGCGTAGCCTCCGGTGAAGCCGTGGCTGGTGACCAGCGCGATGATCGTGCGGCCGTGGCTGGCGGACGCGCCCTCGCTGTTGGTGACGCCGGCGACGGCGCGGGCCGCTTCTTCCGCGACGAGGGCGCGGGCGCGCAGATCCTCGGGCGGGACGGCGGCGCCGTCGTCGCCATCCACCGACGGCGGGGCGCCGCGCAGCAGCCGCTCCTCGGGCGCGAGGCCGGCATAGGCATCCTCGGGCGCTTCCCGCGCCATGGCGACGGCGCGCTCGACCAGGGTGGCGAGCGCATCCCCCGACAGATCCGACGACGAGACGCTGGCCGAGCGGCGGCCGACGAACAGGCGCAGCCCGATCGTCTCGCCCTCCGACCGCTCGACATCCTCCAATTCGCCCAGCCGCACCGAAACCGAGGTGGATTCGTTGCACACGTAGAGGCCATCGGCGGCGTCGGCGCCTGCCTGCTTCGCCTGGGCGACGAGATCGTGGACGCGAGTCTGGGCTTCGGCGACGGTCAGCATAAGCCGCACTTAGGAAGCCGGCCCACCCCCGTCTACCCCGCGCTGCCCACGGCGAGCGCCGCCAGCGCCGCCAGCAGCCCCGCGATGCGGTTCGAGCGGAAGCGGAGCAGCGCGCCCTGGGGGTCTGCCGGGTCGAGCGTGCCCACCTGCCAGCCGAGGTGCAGGGCCATCGGCAGCAGCGCCAGCAGCGCCAGCGGATCGGGCCGCCGCAGCCAGTAGGCCACGCCCCAGAGCAGCAGCGCCAGAGCGTAGCAGAGCGCGACCCCCGGCCGGACGTGCCGCCCCATGGCACGGGCGGAGGATTTCACCCCGGCCAGCACGTCGTCCTCGATATCCTGCAGGGCGTAGATGGTGTCGTAGCCGACCACCCAGAAGATCGAACCGGCATAGAGAAGCAGCCCCGGCGCCGGCACGCGCCCCTCCACCGCCGCCCAGCCGACCAGGGCCGCCCAGGAGAAGACGATGCCCAGCCATGCCTGCGGCCACCAGGTGATGCGCTTCATGAAGGGATAGCAGGCGACGGGCCCAAGGCTCGCCACCGCGATCCAGCGCGCCGGCCAGTCCAGCCCGACCAGCACGGCGAGGCCGACCAGGCACAAAGCGATCAGGAAGATCGAGGCGGATCGCAGGCGCACCCGCCCGCTCGCCAGCGGCCGGTCGCGGGTGCGGGCCACCCGCCGGTCGAGATCGCGATCGACGATGTCGTTATAGACGCAGCCCGCCCCGCGCATCGCAACCGCCCCGATGCCGAACAGCAGGATCAGGATCGCCGCCCGGTCGAACGGCCCGCCCGCGAGCAGGATCGCCCAGATGCCGGGCCACAGCAGCAGCCACACCCCGATCGGCCGATCGATGCGGGCCAGCAGCGCGTAGGGCCGCGCGAACGGCGGCAACAAAGCCAGCAGCCCGCGCCGCTCGGTATCGGGAACGATCGCATCCGTCATGCGCACGCCGATGGCAGAGCATGGCGGGCTTAGGAAGAGCGATGATGCCGATGGCGATGCCGATTACAGGGAGACAGCGGATTGCGTCATCCTGACGAAGGTCAGGATCCATTGGGTGCAACGATGATGGCTTGGCACCGCGCCGAGGCCCCCGTCGTGGCGATGCGGCAAGCGCCGCGCGAATGGATCCCGGCCTCCGCCGGGATGACGAGAGAAAGTCCGGATCGGTCGCCTTGTCATCGATACGCCTTTGGAAAAACTTGGACGGCGCGGGCGCTTCGCCTAATCCACGCTCCATGCCCGCCATCCCCGCCTGGCCGCCCGAAAGCGCGCCGCGCCTCTTCATCGATCAGCCCCTGGCGGACGGCGCCGAGGTGACGCTCGACTCCGCCCAGGCCAATTACCTGCTCAACGTGATGCGCCTGAAGGCCGGCGACGCGGTGCGCTGCTTCGACGATCGCACCGGCGAGTGGGCCGCCGAGCTCGGCACGGCGGGCCGCCGCGATGCGCGGCTGCGCATGGTCGCGCATCTCGCGCCGCGCGAGCCGGTGCCGGATCTCTGGTTGGTCGCCGCCCCGATCAAGCGCCAGCGCGTCGACTGGATGGCGGAGAAAGCCTGCGAGCTCGGCGTCGCGCGCTTCGTGCCGGTGCTGACCCGGCGCGCCGTGGTCGACAAGCTCAACCTCGACCGGCTGCGCGCGCACATGATCGAGGCGGCCGAGCAATGCGGCCGCACCGCGCTCCCCGCGCTGGACGAGCCTGCGAAGCTGGAGCGCCTGCTGGGCAGCTGGCCCGCCGATCGCACCCTCTATTTCGCCGATGAGACCGGCGGCGACCGGTTCGCGCCCGAGCCCGGCCCCGCCGCGATCCTGATCGGGCCGGAAGGCGGCTTCGACCCCACCGAGCGCGCGGCGATCCGCGCCCTGCCCCAGGCGCGCGGCATCTCGCTCGGGCCCCGCATCCTGCGCGCCGAGACGGCGGCGCTGGCGGCGGTGGCGCTGTGGATGGGGCAGGCGGGCGATTGGCGGTGAGACGATTCCCCTCCCTGAAAGGGAGGGGTTAGGCTGTATCGACATTCAGACGACGCACCGATGAAATCCTCCCCCGCCAGGGGGAGGTGGCAGGCGTAGCCTGACGGAGGGGGCGGGCGGCGGCGCACTCAGGATAGACCACCGCCGTCCTCCCCCTCCGTCGGCTTCGCCGCCACCTCCCCCTGGCGGGGGAGGATTTTGAATGTCGATACGACCTCAGGGTGGGTTCCTCTCCGGATAAAGGTTGCGTCCGCCCCGGACGAACCCACCCCCGCCCCCTTCCTCCCAGGGAGGGGAGAGGAACCACCGATCCCCCCTTTTCATACCGATCGGTAACGGCTAGGGCGCGGCGATGTCGACCCGCACCGCCTCCGCCGACGCCGATCCGATCATCGAATCGCGCGACGACCTCCTCGCCGTCTTCCAGAAGGGCGAGAAGCCGAAGGAGAATTGGCGCATCGGCACCGAGCACGAGAAGTTCGTGTTCTGGAAGGATACGAAGCGCGCGCCCTCCTACGAGGAGCCGGGTGGCATCCACGCGCTGATGATCGGCCTCACCAAGTTTGGCTGGGAACCGATCATGGAGGGCGAGAACGTCATCGGCCTCTCGGGCAAGGACGGCGGCATCAGCCTGGAGCCGGCCGGCCAGTTCGAGCTGTCGGGCGCCCCGCTCGACAACCTGCACGAGACCTGCGCCGAGACCGGCCGCCACCTCGCCCAGGTGAAGGAGATCGGGGACAAGCTCGGCATCGGCTTCCTCGGCCTGGGCTTCTGGCCGGACAAGACGCGCGCCGAGCTGCCGATCATGCCCAAGGGCCGCTACGACATCATGCTCCGCCACATGCCGCGCGTCGGCTCGCTCGGCCTCGACATGATGCTGCGCACCTGCACCATCCAGACCAACCTCGACTATTCGAGCGAGGCGGACATGGTGAAGAAGTTCCGCGTCAGCCTCGCGCTGCAGCCGCTCGCCACCGCCTTGTTCGCCAACTCGCCCTTCACGGAGGGCAAGCCCAACGGCTATCTCTCCTACCGCTCGCACATCTGGACCGACACGGACCTGAAGCGCACCGGCATGCTGCCCTTCGTGTTCGAGGACGGCTTCGGCTACGAGCGCTATGCCGACTACATGCTCGACGTGCCGATGTACTTCGCCTTCCGCGACGGTGGCTATGTCGATGCGGCCGGCCTCTCCTTCCGCGATTTCCTGAAGGGCGAGCTGTCCGTCCTGCCGGGCGAGAAGCCGTCCCGCGCGGACTGGAACGACCATCTGTCCACCGCCTTCCCCGAAGTGCGGCTCAAGAGCTTCCTGGAGATGCGCGGCGCCGACGGCGGCCCGTGGAACCGGATCTGCGCGCTGCCCGCTTTCTGGGTGGGCCTGCTCTACGACGACCACGCGCTCGACGCGGCGTGGGACCTCGTGAAGCACTGGACGGTCGAGGATCACCACCGCATCCGCGAGCAGGTGCCGACGCTGGCGCTGGACACCAAGGGGCCGCGCGGCCGCTCCTTCCGCGATCTCGCGAAGCTAGTGCTGGAGATCGCGCACAGGGGCCTGGCGGCACGGCAGCGCCTCAACGCCTCCGGCGACGACGAGACCGGCTTCCTCAGCCCCCTCCACGAGATCGTGGCGAGCGGCAAGGTGCCGGCGCAGGACCTGCTCGATCGCTATAACGGCCCGTGGGGCGGCGACATGACGCGCATCTATGACGAGATGGCCTACTGAGGGCCGACGTCAATCCGAACCGGCGGGCTTGACCTGGATCAAGCCACCCGGTCGGGCGCGCGGGCCCGTCCCGTCCACGGACATCGATGATGGACCCAAATTAACTTTTGAGGCCATCGTCGGATTGCTCCGAATCGCATCTAGTTGCAATCAGGCCCTGTGTCCGACGACGTGCTCGCATCACTCAGCCCGCGCCAGCGCGAGGTATACCGGCTGATCGGTGCCGGGATTCTCATCAAGAATATTGGCGAGGAACTCGGCATCCGTGAAGCGACGGTGCGCGACCATATCAAGGCGGTGCGCGCGAAACTGCCGAATCGGAGCAATGAAACGATCGCGCGGATGCTCCAGGCCTATGAAACGGCGCATCCCCAAAGTTGGGGGGAGACACCCCAAGCCGTTGAGCCAGCGGACGCAGCGCCGCTAGCTGGGTCCGGATCGGACGACATCGCCCGGTCCGGGCAGGATCGCATCGAACCCAGGGCCACGGCCGCGGGGAGCATCGGGAACCTGCTCTTTCCCAGCCTCGGGAGGCCGCCCAATGCGCTCGATCCATCCGCTCGAATAGCCCTGATCCTGTTCATGACCGTCCTGGCCATGGCCGCCATCCTGGTGGGCGGCTGGGCGCTCATCGCCTTCAGCGACTATCTGCGCGAACTCAACCGCCACGGCGGCTGACCTCCGGCTCCATCGTCACTTGCAACCATCGCCGACCCGGGGGGGCCGGCGACAAGGGGGAAGCCATGCTCAACGACAAGATCCGTTCGATCCACGACGTCAAGCGCGAGCTCTTTCCGGCCCATGCGGCCGCGCACGAGAGCCTGTCCCAAACGCTCCGTCTCGGCCTCGCCTTGTGCGACGCCCACAGCCGCGCCGGCCTGCAGCCACACGAGGCGCAGAACGAGTTCGAGGAGATCACCGCCGCGATCGCCCATGCCGGGGCGATGCGGAACCACATCATCAACGCCCATCGCAACATGACCGCCACGGCCATGCTGACGATGCACGTCCCCGAGCGGATGGTCGGCGATACCTGCCCGTGGCCGAGCGGCCGCGCGATCGAGCCGGAAACGGCCCCGCAGCGTCACCTGCAGGCCGTCGGCTAACGCCGGCTTGACGAGAGCCCTCTGCAATGGTCATCCGCCATCGTGCCGCACTACATGGTCTTCGAGATCCTCTTCGTAGGATGCGTATCATACGCGCTGTGGAAGGGCGGAGCGCCCGAGCGCGTCGCCGCCGCCGTCCTGCTGCTGGGCGTGGTCCTCACCAGCGCGACGCAGGCGTTCGACACGCATCGCTTCGCCACCGTGCAATGGGGCGTCGCGGTGGTGGATGCCGCGGTTCTGGCAGGCTTCCTGTCGGTCGCGTTGCTCTCGACACGCTATTGGCCGATGTGGCTCGCCGCGTTGCAGATCATCCAGTTCTGCTCCGATTTCGCCAAGCTGCTGCCCGGCGTGGCCGCGCTGACCTATGCGATGGCGTCCAGCCTGATCGGCTATCCGATCGCCCTGATCATCATTGCAGGCACCGTGCGGCACCGCATGCGCACCGCGCGCTTCGGCCTGCAGCCCTCATGGCGACACCAACTCACCGACTGACCGAGGCTACCTATGGCTAGCGTATTGATCGACGACCTGGAGCAAGAGGTGCACCGGCGTGCCGGGCTCCTCATGTCCGCCAGAAGACTGCTGCGCGAGCGCAGATCCCGCGAAAGGATGCTCGACGGGGTCGAGTTCGGCGAACCCGCGTGGGACATCCTGCTCACGCTCTATGTGGCGTATCACGAAGGGAAGCTCGTGAGCGTCACGAGCCTCTGCGTGGCGGCGAGCGTCCCGGCCACCACCGCGCTGCGCTGGATCTCGACGATGGAGGCGCGCGGCCAGCTCCGGCGGCATCGCGATCCGATCCACAAGCGGCGCATGTACATGTCGCTGTCGGACGACGCGCTCGCCGCCATGGACCGCTACCTGACCGCCCTCGCGGCGAGCTGACGGCGGTTATTCCGCCGGCGCCGCGCGCGATGCGGCGACGGCGGGCGCCGTCCACGGCCGGGCGGCGCGCACGAGCCATTTCGTGATCAGGCCGTGCTCGGCCATCCAGTCGGCATAGGCCCGGTAGGCCGGGTCCTCGCGCAGCAGGTGGCGTTCCTCCGTCCTGGCGCGCCAGAAATAGACGGCGTTGATCAGGGCGAGGATGACGACGTTGCGCACCGCGTCGCTCCAGCGCCCGGTGGTGGTCAGCCACGGCATCGTCGCCAGCCACCAGAAGAGATTCTTGGAGAGATAGGCCGGGTGCTTGGTGAAGCGGTACGGCCCGTTGGTCAGCACGCCGCGATAGGTGAGGTTGGAGAAGCGCAGGCCGAACGCCACCGTCGCCCAGGCGTAGCAGCCCGTCAGCGCGATCAGCGCGAAGGCCCAGAGCGGCTGGAGCATCGGATGGTCCGCCAACGCGCCCTCCCAGCCGAGCTGGCCGACCCCGTAATCGAGTGGGCCGCCCGGCAGCATCAGGATGAAGGGCGGATAGCAGATCAGCGCCGCCACCCAGCCCTGCATGAAGGGATTGCCCGAGCGGATATGCGCGTCGAGCGGCCTCAGCGTCAGGATGTAGCCGACCGTGCCGATGCTGACGTCCACCAGGAACATCAGCGCCGTGATCGCCTCGGCAAGCTTCACGGGATCGTCCCACATCTGGTCCGGATAGGCATGGACGGCGCCCCCCCAATTGCCGGGCAGCGTCGAGAACATGAAGGCCGCGTAAAAGCCCTTGATCGCCCAGCTGCGCCCATGTTCGGCGAGCTTCGGCCCGAGCGCCGGATCGAAATCGCGGCCGAGGCTCATCAGCCAGTGGCCGAATGCCCAGGCGCCGTCCTGCCGGTCGATCAGGCGACGATCGAGCCAGACGACATAGGGCACGGACAGCACCACCAGCGGCACCAGCGCCGTCGTCAGCACTTCCATGGCGTAGAGATACTCGCCGTCCCAATACCAGCGGCCCAGCGCGTAGAAGCAGGCGATCAGGCCCCAGGTCGCCCACAGGCCGGCGAGCTTGACGAGGCCCGTGTCGAAGGCATCGCGCCACGGGCGCGGCGGGCCGTCCCAGTCGATGCCGGTGGAGGGATTGCGGTGGACGCGCTCCACCAGCAGCGACCACAGCACCATCGGCAGCGCGCAGGCGGCGAGGCCCGCGAGCGGCACCCAGGGCGCATCGAAATGCCAGACGCGGACGGCGAGGTAGAAGAGGGCGAGGCCGGCGAGGCCCACCAAACCGACCGCCGACGACACCGCCGAGCGCGGGCATGTGCGGGGGGCTGTGCTGTCGTCCATGGCGTGTCTGTCCCTGTTCAGGACAGGCTGCCTAGCCGATCAGCCGTAAGCAACCGGTGAAGATGGAAGGATTTTGCGTCTCCCGCCCTTCGACGATCCGATCATCGTGGAACGCTCGCCATTCCCCGTCATCCTGACGAAGGTCAGGATCCATTGGATGCACCGGATAAGGGCCTCGCGCCGCGTCGCGGCCACGCCGTGGCGATGCGGCAGGCCCCGCGCGAATGGATCCCCGCCTTCGCCGGGATGATGAGAGCGGTTGAGCCTTGTCGCGATCGCGGTGAGCCCGCCCTCCCAGAGAGGGCGGAAGGTCAGCCGATCAGCGCGGCGAGCGGGGATTTGGCGCGGGCGGCCTTGGCGTCCGCGGCGGCCTTCAGGATCGTATCGGCCGAGGGCGCGGTGGAATCGGCGGCGGCGGTCGCGCCGCCTTTGGCCTTGCCGTTGTAGATGAAGCCGTAGACCGGATAGCTGCTGGTGCCGAGGCCACCGAGGCTCTTGAACCAGACGCGGACGCGGCTCCAGTCGTTATTGGCCGAGACGTCCATCACCTCGACGTCATTCTCGATCTTGCCGGGGGTCGACCAGTTGGCGTGGGTGACCTTGATGATCCGGTCGGAGACGACCTGGCTCACCGTGGCGACATGGCCCGAGCGCATCGAGCCGATCGACTTGAACACGAGCACCGCCCCGGCCTTCGGGGTCTCGCCGCGGGCATATTTGCCGACCGCCTGGTTCCACCAGGACGCCGCCGCGCCGAAGAGCTGGATGCCGGAGAACATGCGGGCGAAGGTGGCGCACTGCCAGAAGGACCCCTGGGCGTCCGCAGGCGACGATGCGACCACCGTCATCGCGAGCGCGATGGAACAGAGCGCGATCTTCGAGCGTTTGAACATGTACTGCCCCGAATTCCTTTTGCCGATTCGGGGTGTACCGGCCATCTGCTGTTAAGGAAGTTTACCTTCGTCGAGTCCACGACGGGCCGATACCGCATTGCGGCGAACCGTTGGCCGCTCCGTTCGTCGCGCAACGCGCCGCCGCCAAAGCTTGCCAGCCGGTTAAAAAGCGCCGACAGAATCGCCAAATGTTCCGGTGCGAGAGCGAGACCGACGGCGAATCATGAAGCACTGGTTCAAGGATGGCGTGTTCCGCGCCGTGCTGCGCAACGCCGGTTACCTGGGATCGACCAAGCTCGTCGGGGCGGGGCTCGGCCTGATCGCGCTGATCGCGGCCGGGCACGGGCTCGATCTCACCACCTTCGGCATGCTGACGCTGGTGCACACCTATGCGCTAGGCGCGGGCGCGATCACCAAGTTCCAGAGCTGGCAGCTGATCCTGCGCTACGGCGCGCCCGCGCTCCAGCGCGGCGACGAGGCGATCGCGCGCGACGCGATCCGCTTCGCCTTCGGGCTCGACATTGCGAGCGGGCTGGTCGGCATGGTGGCCGGCATGATCGCCTTGCCCTTCCTGGCGCCCGATTTCGGCATCGACCGCGCGCATCTGGCGCTGGCGCTGATCTACTGCACGCTCATCCCCACCATGTCGGCCGCGACGCCGACCGGGGTGATGCGCCTGCTCGACCGGTTCGACATACTCGCCAAGCAGCAGCTGGCCACCCCGCTGCTGCGCGCCGCCGGCGCCAGCCTGGCCTGGGCGCTGCACCTCGGCTTTCCGGGCTTCGTCATGGCCTGGTATGTCGCCGATATCGTCGGCGACCTGATCCTGTGGTGGCTGACCGTCCGCGAGCTGCGCCGCCACGGCATGATCGAGGCGCTGCGCCCCGGCCTGTTCGGCACCGCACGCCGCCTGCCCGATGCGTGGAGCTTCGTGTGGACGACCAACATCTCCACCTCGCTCAGCGCCTGCTGGGGGCCGATCAGCAACCTCGTCGTCGGCGGCGTGCTCGGCCCGGTGGCCGCCGGCCTCTACAAGATCGCGACCACCCTGCTCGATTCGGCCGGCAAGCCGGCCGACCTGCTCACCAAGGGCTTCTATCCCGAGATCATGCGGCTCGATCCGTCGAGCAAGCATCCCTGGCGGCTGGCGATGCGGACCGGGCTGATCGCCGGCGGGATCGGGCTTCTCGTGGTGATCCTGATCCTGATCGGCGGCAAGCCCTTCGTCGGCCTGTTCGGCCACAAATATCTGGCCGCCTACGGCCTGCTCAGCCTGATGATGTTCGCGCTGATGATCTCGATGGCGAGCTTCCCGCTGCAGTCGCTGCTCTACATGGTCGGCCGGCAGCGGGCGGCGCTGGGCGCGCAGGCGGCTGCGACGATCCTCTATCTCGGGATGCTGGGCATCCTCTGCCGCCTGTTCGGGCTGACCGGCGCCGGCAGCGCCTATGTGCTCGGCAATGCCGCGCTCGCCTTGTTCATGCTGGTGCCCGTGCTGGGCAGCTATCATGGCCGGCAGCGTTACGCCCAGGCCACGCCCGACCTGACGAGCCTGACCTGACAGGTCTCAGCGGACAGGCCTGACATGAAATTGTAACATCGAGGGACGAGGACCGGATCATGCCCAGCACCCGCATCGCCACCCGCTCCGCCGCGCTCGCCGCGCTCTCACTCCTGTCCGTTGCCGCCGGCGCCCGCCAGCGGGACGAAGCGCCCTACAGCGCCAGGCAGTGCATCAGCCGCCACAGCATCCGGGACGAGACGTCGGAGACGGACGGCCGCCTCATCCTCCATGTCGGCGGCAGCAAGGCCTATCGCAACTATCTGCCGACGCCCTGCGACGGGCTCGGCCATATCAACAACATCTCCAAGCTGCGCTTCAGGTCGGCGGACCCGGACAAGCTCTGCCAGGGCGACACGCTCGAGATCCTCGACCATGACGGCCCGTTCGGCGTCGGCGGCGATCCGACGACGACGCGTTGCACGCTCGGTCGCTTCGAGGCGATCAGCGAGATGTCGCTCAGCGAGAATCTGCGCCGCTGAGCAGGCGAAATCTTCAGAATTGGACCAAAGTTCAATCGTTTCGATCGAGGTTCATGCGTCGAGGATGGGAGCTCGTTAGGATTTGATCGCGTATCCGAGTCCGGAACGGATCGGATCTGCTTATGCCCACCCTCCTCGCCCCCACCCCTGCCCCCGCCCGGCAAAGGCGCCTGAATTGGACGAAGCTGCGCCCGTGGGCCCTGGGCGCATTGCTGGCGGGCGGGCTGTTCCAGCTGACATACGCGCCGGCCCGCCGCCACGCGCCGGGCTGCCCCGCTTATATTCCCGTCGCGGGCGGGCCGGCGCTGATCGCGCATGCCGCCGGCGGGCTTCCCGGCCGCACCTATGCCAACAACATCGCGGCGCTGGATCTCTCCTACAGCCACGGCCTGCGCCTGTTCGAGATGGACTTCCACGAACTGCCCTTCGGCATCGTGCGGGCCGGGCATGACGGCTTCGACCTGTGGGACCCGCGCGGCGCGATGCTGTCGGACGTCGTCGCCTGGCTGCGGGCGCATCCCGACGCGCGGCTGATCACCGATTTCAAGACCGACAATGTCAGCGGGCTGCGGCGGGTGGCGGAGATGGCGCCGGATCTGCGGGGCCGCATCTATCCTTTCATCTACCGCGCCAGGGAGTATGCGCCCGTCCGCGCGATGGGCTTCGCCCGCCCGATCTTCGCCATCTACCAGACCCACGAAAGGAACTGGCTCGATTTCGTCAACCGCCATCCGGTCTATGCCGTGGCCGTGACGCAGGATTACGAGCCGATGATGAGCCGCATCCACCGGCCGGTGATCCTGCACACGATGGATGCGCCGGTCTATCCGCGCAACGCGATGGCGGTGATCACCAACTGCCTGGTGCCGCGCTGAGTCAGGCCGGCAGCGGCTCCGCCATCGGCGGATCGGCCGCCACCGGATCGGCGACGGCCTTGCGCGGGCGATCCGCGACATGGGCCATGTGGATGGCCAGCCTGGCGAGCGCGATGCCGACCGGCAGGTCGATCAGATAATGCCAGCGGCTGGCGATGGCGGTGACCAGGATGAAGGCGAAGATCGGAACATAGGTCGGCAGCAGCACCCGCCCATGGTGCCAGGCGAACCACAGGAAGAGGAAGGAGCAGCCGGCGTGGAGCGAGGGCATCGCGCCCAGCCCGGCGAACAGGTTGGCCGAGGCGTTGGCGGCCAGCCAGTGCGGCCCCGCCGCGACCGACAGCTCCCGCACCGCCAGCATCTGCTGCTGCGCCGCGTTGATCCCGGCGCTGATCCCCTCCTCGTAGATGAAGGGGCCGACCGCCGGCATCAGCAGATAGCCGATCGCCCCCATGCCCTGGAGGAACAGCGCCGAGAGGAACAGCTTGCGAAAGACCTCCGGCGTGCGGATCGCGTGGTAGCCGAAGCTGATGTAGAACATCACCATGAACGACCAGAGATAGATGCCGCTCCAGGGCCGGAGCAGCGGCATCAGCCCCCGCCGGATCGCCATGCAGCCATCCACCAGGGGCCGGGCCTGCTGGTCGATCTGCCAGAGCAGCGGATCGTAGCTGTCGGGGCGGACATAGGGCACCCACAGCTTCAGATTGAAATGCACCACGATCACGATGACGTAGCACAGGAGCGCGAGCGGCGGCCGCCAGGGCGACGTCTTGCGCTGGGCGAACAGGGTGCAGCCCAGCCACACGGCGATGCCGAGCACGGGCAACGCGAATTCGACGCCCATCCTGTTGGCGCTGTTGCCCGCGGGCAGCCGGATGGGCAGTTCGTACCAGGCGGACAATGCCAGCATCAGCAGCACCATCGCGCCGGTGAACATCACCTCGACCGGGATGCGGCTCCACCTGCTCATGCGGCGCAAAAGAGCGATCAATCGTAAATATTACGTGTAAGCAATGATCTATATTGGACCATCGGGCCGATTGGACCCCATTGTTTCCATTTCGTCTGTGGGAATAGCCGTATTTCCCCGATACGACTGCCGAACGACGGACAATGTCGGGATTGGAGCGGGTAGCGGGGATCGAACCCGCATCACAAGCTTGGAAGGCTAGTGCTCTACCATTGAGCTATACCCGCGCTGCCCGTCCCCATGCCCCGGCCGGCCCGGCGGGTCAATCATCGTCTGACAGGCGGGAAGCCCGCCCTTCGGCGGCCACCGCTTCGACGATCGGCTATAATCCGCCAGCGAAGGGCCGGCGTTTGCCATTTGATAAGATGATTGTGTGAGGTTGACGCTTGGAAAACCATGCGGCGCCTTTCGTCCCCAGGCCGGTCACCGGGCCATCGCCTGAATCTGAAGATTCTGGCAGCGGCGACGTGCATCTCGCTGTTTTGCGGCCTGATCAACGTGCTGATGCCGCTGGAGCTGCTCGTCAGCATCAACCGCGCCAAGCTGCGCAGCCATGCGCCGAGCGGCCAAGTGGTGGTGGTCGCGATCGACGAGCCGAGCACCGACGCTTTCGGCCCCACGCCCTGGCCGCGCCAGCGTTACGCCACGCTGATCCGCAAGCTGCATGCCGCCGGCGCGCGCCGAATCGGCATCGACATCCTCGGCTGGGGCCAGGACAGCCCGCGGGGCACCGCCGATTTCGAGGCCGCGCTCAAGGAGGCCGATCACAGCGTCGTCCTGCCGCTGCGGCTGAACGCCGACAGCATGACCGGCCATGGCGGGGTGGAGCTGCCGCCGGCCCGGCTGTTCCAGCTCGCCCCCGTCGCGACCACCAACGTGGTGCTGCACTGGGGCAACATGGTCTATGATTCGCCTTATGCGCTGAGCATCGGCAATCGCACCATCCCCTCGATGGCGAGCGCGATGGAAGGGCGGGCGGGCGAATCGGGCAGCTCCTTCCCGATCGACTACGGCATCGACCTGCACGCCATGCCGACGGTGAGCGCCGCCGACATCCTGAACGACCGCTGGAACAGCGCGCGCTTCGCGGGCAAGGACGTGCTGATCGGCGAGACCGTCAACACCCTCCATTATGGCGCGCCCGGCTTCGGCCCGCTGCCGGTCGTCTATATTCACGCCGCCGCCGTCGAGACGCTGCGCCAGGGCCGCCCCGTCGATGCCGGCTGGCTGCTCCCGGCCACGTTCGCCGCGCTCGTCGCCGGGCTCTACCTGTTCGTCCGCCGCCGCCTGCTGGCGCGCATCGTCCTCACCGGCGGCTTCCTCTTCCTGTTCGCGCTGCCGCTCGTCGCCGACCGGTCGCTGGTGTTCTTCTCGATCATGCCGGGGCTGGCCCTGCTGGTCGCCAGCTCGCTGATGCGGACCGTCTCGAACATCCGCCAGTCGCTCCGCGACAAGGGCCTGGTCAACGCCGTCTCCGGCCAGCCCAACCTCAACGCGCTACGCGAAACGGCGCCGCGCCTGGTGCAGACCGTCGTGGTCGCGCGCATCCTCAATTATGCCGAGGTGACGACCGCGCTCCCCGCGGAAAGCGAGAAGGACCTGGTCGAGCAGATCATCAACCGCCTGTCGGTCGGCACGGGTGGCGAGACGCTCTACCAGGCCGATGACGGCCTGTTCATCTGGCTGGCCGCCACCGGCGACGAGGAGAGCATCGGCGAGCAGCTCCTGGCGCTGCATGGCCTGTTCCGCAGCCCGGTGGTGGTCGCCGGCCGGCTGATCGACCTCGCGGTCATCTTCGGCCTCGACACCGACACCAGCCGCCCGCTGCTCCAGCGCGTGTCGAGCGCGGTGGTCGCCGCGGACCGCGCCACCACCGAGGGCCGGCGTTGGATGACCTACGACCCGGCCGACCTCGAGGATGCGGAGTGGAAGATGTCGCTCCTCGCGCGGCTCGACCAGGCGGTGGAGCGCAACGAGATCTGGGTCGCCTACCAGCCCAAGATCGAGATGGCGACGGGGCGCATCATCGGCGCCGAGGCGCTGGCGCGCTGGAGCCATCCCGAGAAAGGCGAGGTGTCGCCGAGCCAGTTCATCCCCGCCGCCGAACGATCGGGCCGCATCGAGAATCTCACCGCCCACATCCTCGACCGGGCGGTGGCGGCGACGGCCGCGATCCACCGCGCCGGCCACGCGGATTTCAGCATCGCGGTCAATCTCTCGGCCCGCTTGCTCGATTCGGCGGCGCTGCTGCCGATGGTCCACGACACGCTCGCGCGGCATCGGCTGGAACCGCATCATCTGATCCTGGAGATCACCGAGACGACCGCCATGGCCAGCCAGGACGGCATCGTCGAAACCCTCGAAGCGCTCAGCGCGTCGGGCGTGCGGCTGTCGATCGACGATTACGGCACCGGCTTCTCGACGCTCGACTATCTCAAGCGGATTCCCGCGGACGAGATCAAGATCGACCGCAGCTTCGTCTCCATGCTGGAAAAGTCCCAAAGCGACCGAATCATGGTCCACTCCACCATCCAGCTGGCCCACTCGCTCGGCCGCAAGACCGTGGCCGAGGGCGTGGAGAATGCCGTCGTGCTGAACGAGCTGCGGCTCATGCAATGCGATTATGTGCAGGGCTATCACACTGGAAAACCAATGACTCTTGCCTTGCTGATGGAGGAATTGCCGAAGGGGGAGAAGCTCGTCCCCGCCTGATGGTTACCAGCTTGTTAACTCTGTTCGGTAATGATAAAACCCCGTTGTCGGCGGTGTGCGCCGATTTGTGCCTAACGGGGGTTTGTTATGGCGAATGTGAAGAACGGTTCGGCTACGCGCTTTGACATCTGGGAATATCTGTTCGGCAAGCCGATCCTCGGCTAATCGCTCCGAACCCGGCTAAGGCCAGAGCCCCGCTTCGGCGGGGCTTTTTATTGGTGCCGGATGTGGGCGCCCCGGATGCGGGCACCGGCACGCAGGCGTGCGGCAGGCCCTTGACGGCAGGCTCCCGCCCCATCGCCTCGCGATCGTGACCAGGCGGGATCGTCCGAAGCGCGCGCACGTGCCGCCTTCAGCCCAAACGTCGACATTTCGGCCCTGGTGGCGAGGCTCCCGCCCAAGCCGCTCCGATGAGATCAGCGGCGCCCCGAGCTGACCGCGCCCTGCACCGCGACACCGATCAGGAACAGCATGCCGACGACGACGATCGCGAGCAGCGGGGAATCGAACGCCACCGCCACGCGCTGCCCGACCAGCAGCGATGCCAGCACGGCCAGAATCGCCGCGGCGATCCGGCTGGAGCGGCTATCCCGACGGCCGGCAAGACCGCGATGGACGGGAGGCCGTGCGGGATTGGCGGACGGGACCATGATCACCTCCTGAAGCGAGGCCCGCCTGATGTCTGGAGGCGCGCTCGACAAGATGAATGTAGGATGGCGGGCGCGTTCCGTTCAGGCGGATAGTTTCGATCCCATCGTTCGACTTTCTCGATCGAACCAGGCCGGATCACGCGCTGCCCGGATCGGGCGGCGTCCGGATCAGGCGACGGGCTGGAGGGGCTTGGCCTTGATCGGCGCCAGGCCTGAGAGGAATTGCCCGGTGCAGCGATCCCAGCCGTAGCGCCGCCCTTCGGCCACGCAGGCGGCGCGATCCGCGGCCAGCGCGGTCCGGATGGCGACCGCCAGATCCTCGCCCAGCGCGCCGATGCGCGCGGTGCCGCCGGACATGCCGACCCCGTCCGGCCCGATGATGTCGATCGGCCCGCGCACCGGGAAGCCGGCGACCGGCAGGCCGCTCGCCAGCGCCTCAATCATCACCAGGCCGAACGTGTCGGTGAGGCTGGGGAAGACGAACAGGTCGGCCGCCGCATAGGCCGATGCCAGCCGCTCGCCGTGCAGCGCGCCGGTGAAGACGGCATCCGGGAAACGCTTCTCCAGCATGGCGCGCGCCGGGCCGTCGCCCACCACCACCTTGGTGCCGGGCACGTCGGCGGTGAGGAAGGCCTCGACATTCTTCTCGACCGCCACGCGGCCAACCGAGAGCAGGACCGGGCCCGGCAGCTCGGCCAGCGCGGGATGCGGCGCGACGTCCGGCCCGAACAGCGTCAGGTCGACGCCGCGCGACCAGCGGTGGGTGTGCGGCAGGCCGCGCTCGGCGAGCTCGTCGGCCAGCGTCTCGGTGGCGGCGAAGACGCGCGAGGCGGGCCCATGGAAGCGGCGCACGATCGGCCAGAACCAGTCGGCCGGCAACCGGCTGCGCATTGCGACGTAATCGGGGAAGCGCGTGTGGAAGGAGGTGGTGAAGGGCACGCCCCGGTCCATGCACCAGCGCCGCGCCGCCCAGCCCAGCGGGCCCTCGGTGGCGATGTGGATCGCGTCGGGCGCCGCCTCCGCCAGCCGGGCCGCCACCGCCCGCCCGCAGCCGAGCGCGAGGCGGATTTCGGGATAGCTCGGGCACGGCACGGTGCGGAACTGGTCCGGCGTCAGCGTCTCGACCAGATGGCCGCCGCCGCGCAACCGCTCCACCGTCGTCATCAGCGTGCGCACGACGCCGTTGACCTGGGGCGCCCAGGCATCGCTGACCAGCACGATCTTCATGACGCGATCCTCACGCCGGCACCGCGGCCAGCTTGTCCGCCTTGCGGGCGGCCTTGGCGGCCTGCTCGGCGGCCACCTTCTCGGCCCAGTCGATGATCTCCATCCGGCCGTCGGCATGCTCGACCAGCGCGGTGCAGCTCTCCACCCAGTCGCCGTCGTTATAATACGTGATGTCGCCGAACTGCTTGATCTCGGCGGAATGGATGTGGCCGCAGACCACGCCGTCCACGCCGCGATCGGCGGCGGCATGGGCGACCACCTGCTCATATTTGCCGATGAACTGGACGGCGTTCTTCACCCGCTTCTTGAGATGCGCGGCGAGCGACCAGTAAGGCAGGCCGAACATCCGCCGCACCGCATTGACCAGCGCGTTGGATTTCAGCAGCAGCACGTAGGCGCTGTCGCCCAGGAAGGCGAGCCAGCGGGCGTAGAGCACGATGCTGTCGAACTGGTCGCCATGGAGCACCAGCAGCCGGCGCCCGTCGGCGGTGACGTGGATATCCTCGTTGATCAGTTCGATGCCGCCGAAATCGAGCCCGGTATAATCGCGGAACGCCTCGTCGTGATTGCCCGGCACGTAGACGACGCGGGTGCCGCGCTTCACGCGCTTGAGGATGCAACGGACCACGTCATTGTGCCGCGCCGGCCAGTACCAGCCCTTGCGCAGCTGCCAGCCGTCGACGATGTCGCCGACCAGATACAGCGTCTCGCAATCGGTGGACTTGAGGAAATCGAGCAGCAGCTCGGCATTGCAGCCCGGCGTGCCGAGATGCGTGTCCGAGATCCAGATGGTGCGGAACTTCATCCGCTTGCGCGGGGTCTCGGGCTTGTCGGCCTCGTGAATCCAGTCCGGCAGGTTGCGTTCGCGGCCACGGGGAGGCACACGGTCATGACGCGGCTTCGCTGGCTGGCGAGCCTCGACGGGCATATCGGGAAGGGTCGCCATAGCGGGGCCTCCGGGTAAATCGCTCGGCCGGCGGCGGCATCCGCCGTCAGGGGTCGCTATGACGGCTGATCAAGTCAGGCCCGTGTCCAATACTTTACCGTTTCTTGACTATCCACAGATGGGACGATCTATCCACACTGTCTTCGAACTGAAACCGTATCTCCGCAAAAGGATCGCCGATCTTACGCTTTTCTGTCGCGTATCACGCGCATAGGCGAATGCTACGAGTAGGGAGATCGGCTTCATGGCCACGCAGATGCAAACCGAGCAGGTCGCCAACGCCTATGGGCGCTGGGCGCCGGTCTATGACCTTGTCTTCGGGCCGGTCTTCCGCCAGGGCCGCCGCGCCGCGATCGACGTGGCCGAGCGGATCGGCGGGCGAATCCTCGAAGTCGGCGTCGGCACCGGCATCTCGCTGCCGGGCTATGACAAGGCCAACCGCATCACCGGCGTCGATATCTCCGAGCCGATGCTCGACAAGGCCCGCGAGCGGGTCCGCGCGCTGCATCTCGATCATATCGAGCAGATCGCGGTGATGGACGCCGAGGCGATGAACTTCCCGGACGACAGCTTCGACGTGGTGGTGGCGCAGTACGTCATCACCTCGGTGCCGAACCCGGAAAAGGCGCTGGACGAGTTCGCCCGCGTCGTCCGCCCGGGCGGCGAGATCGTCATCACCACCCGCGTCGGCGCCGAGAAGGGCCTGCGCGGCACGATCGAGAAGACGCTGATGCCGGTGACCAGCCGCCTCGGCTTCCGCACCGAATTCGCCTTCTCGCGCTATACCGACTGGGCGGCCACGGTGCCCGGCATCGAACTGATCGAGCGCCGCGCCCTGCCGCCGCTCGGCCATTTCTCCCTGGTCCGCTTCAGGAAAGCCCTGGCTGCCAATGGTTCAACCCGCGAGCGCCTGTCCGCGCCCGCCAACGAGGTGGTTCAATGACGAGCTTCCGCGCGCATCTCCACGAGCAGCGGTGGGACGACCACCGCTATTACCATCACAGTCTCGTCAACCAGAGCCTGCACTTCGTCAGCGCCTGCACCTTCCTCACGGCCTATTGCCTGATGTTCAAGGATCCGGCGCTCGCCAGCCTGCTCGGCTGGACGGTGGCGATGACCAGCCGCCAGTGCGGCCACTTCTTCTTCGAGCCCAAGGGCTATGACGTCGCCAACCAGGCGAGCCATGACTATAAGGAAGAGGTGAAGGTCGGCTACAACCTCGCGCGCAAGTGGGTGGTGATGACGATCTGGGCGCTGATCCCGGTCGCGCTCTGGGTCAACCCGACGATGTTCGGCCTGTTCGATGCCGCCACCGGCAAGATGGACTGGCTGCGCCACCTCGGCCTGCTGTGGCTGGCGCTGGCGGGCGGCGGCCTGGTCTTCCGCGTGGTCCAGCTCTTCTTCACGCGCGGGGTGCAGACCGGGCTGGTGTGGGGGACGAAGATCCTCACCGATCCGTTCAGCGACTTCCTGCTCTATCGCAGGGCGCCGGGCCGCCTGCTGCGCGGCGAGCGCTTCGACAATTGGGTTCCGGCCGAGGCGAATTGAACCTTCTGACCCTCTCCCGCCTTCGCGGGAGAGGGTTGGGTGAGGGTCTTCTTTTTGGACGCGAATGATTACGTCCAAAAAGGAGACCCTCATCCTCCCCATTGCTTCGCAACGGGTCCCCGCCTTCTCCCGCGAAAGCGGGAGAAGGCGTTTTGGGCTCAGGCCCTTCCCCGCCAAGCGGCCACCATCTCCTTGAGGATGCCGCGGCGGATCATCTTGTCGGTGACGGCGGGATCGTGCCACCACCAGCCATCCGCCTCCATCCTGCGGGCGGCGCGCACGAAGCGCTCCACCACCTCGGCGAAATCGGCATCGCCGTAGTTCAGGCTGAAGATCAGCCGCCCCGTCCCCACCCAGCTGAGCGCGAGGCCCTCGGCGCGGAGATAATATTGCAGCATCCAGTTGTAGCGCGACGGCCTGGTGTAGCGCACCGTCCAGATCGTCGAGATGTTCGAGACCTCGACCGGCAGCCCCGCCGCCTCGAGCGCCGCGTTCATCGACGCCGCGCGTGCGTTCCAGCGCTCGTCCAGCCCGTCATAGAGGCTCCGGCCCTCGTCCGTGTCGAGGAAGCGCAGGAAGGCGTTCATCGCGCCCATCACATAGGGATGCGAATTGAAGGTGCCACGCGCGAAGCAGATGTCGACGGGCTTGTCGTCGCGATAGCGCTTCATCAGGTCATGCCGGCCGCACAGCACGCCGACCGGCAGGCCCCCGCCCAGCGTCTTGCCATAGGTGATCATGTCGGGCTTCACGCCGAAATATTCGGCCGCGCCGCCACGCGCGAGGCGGAAGCCGACGAACACCTCGTCGAAGATCAGCACGATGCCCGCCTCGCGGCAGACCTCGGCCAGCCGGCGCAGCCAGGCGCCGTAGGCCGCCTTGTCGAAATGCGCGTTGCGGCTGCTGTCGACGAGCGTGTTGTCGCCCGGCGCGCCCTTGTTGGGATGCAGGCCCTGCAGCGGATTGACCAGCACGCAGGCGATGTTCTTGCGCGACGCCAGCACCTTCAGCGTCGCCTCGCTCATGTCGGCGAGGGTGTAGGTGTAGTCGGCCGGGGTCGGGTTGCCGACGCCGGGCTGCACGTCGCCCCACCAGCCATGATAGGCGCCGCAGAAGCGCACGGCGTGGGTCCGCTTGGTGTGATAGCGCGCCAGCCGCACCGCCTGCATCACCGCCTCGGTGCCGGACATGTGGAAGCTGAGCTCGTCGAGGCCGGAAATCGCCCGCAGCCGCGCGACATTGTCGGCGACGACGGGGTGGAAGGCGCCGAGCACCGGGCCGAGATCGGCGACCTGCGCCGCACCGTCCGCGATCATGCGCTTGTAGGCGTCGAAGCCCAGCAGGTTGACGCCGTAGGAGCCGGCGAGATCGTAGAGCCGGTTGCCGTCGCAATCGGTGACGGTCACCCCGTCGGACGATTGCAGGAAGCTGCCGGCCGAGAGATTCTCGCGCACGATGCGGCTGAACTGGAAGGGCACGCGGTAGGCGCCGGTGAATTGCAGGTCGGACAGCCCCTGGGCCGCTTCCCGGGTGAGCGCGGCGGTCTTCGCGAAACGCTCCTTGTACAGCGCGGAGAGCGCCGCGAAGCCGGCCTGCCGCTGGCGGGCCACCTCCTCCGGCGCGCCGTCGGCGCGGAAGAAGCGCTGCTCGTCATAGCCCCAGGCCGGCACGAAGCGCGCCACGCGCAGCGACATGCGGACATGGCCCGCCAGCGAGCGATGCTTGGCGCGCGAGAGCTTGAGACGGGCATGGCCCTTGGCCGCGCCGAGCGCTACGGCGAGCGCACCGGCGGCGGTGAGGAGGATGGGTTGGGCGGCGAACGGGAGGGTGGCTTCCATGATGACAGCCAAGTCACAGAAATGGTGACGCGATCATGACAGCGCGCAAGACCGGGCGCTCGTGGCTCGCCCGGATCGGGGCGCAGGAGGATCTCAACTTCCTGCTGACCAACCGGATTCCGCGTGGCCTCGCCACCCGCCTGATGGGCTGGCTCTCGCCGGTCGAGCAGCCGCTGGTGCGCGCCGTGTCGCTGAAACTGTGGCGCACCTTCTGCGACGTCGACCTGTCGGACGCCGCCGACACGCGCTTCCGCAGCCTCCACCACGCCTTCACCCGCGCGCTCCGGCCCGGCTCCCGCCCCGCGGACCCCGATCCCGAGATACTGGCCAGCCCGTCCGACGCGCTCGTCGGCGCCTGCGGCACGGTCGAGGACGGCCGGCTCTACCAGGCGAAGGGCATGCCCTATGCGCTGGACGACCTGCTCGGCGACGCGACGCTGGGCGCGCCGTTCCGCGACGGCGTGTTCGTCACGCTGCGGCTGACGGCGGCGATGTACCATCGCTTCCACGCGCCGCACGACCTGAGCGTCGAGGGGATGACCTACATTTCGGGCGACACCTGGAACGTGAACCCGATCGCTCTCAAGCGCGTCGAGCGGCTGTTCTGCCGCAACGAGCGCGCGCCGATCCGGGCGAGGCTGGATCGCGGCGGCCATCCGCTGCTGATCGTGCCGGTGGCGGCGATCCTCGTCGCCTCGATGCGCTTCACCTTCGTCGATGTCGGCCCGCATATCCGCGCCGGCGGCTCGCGGGCCATCCCCTGCGCGGCGCATCTCGCCAAGGGTGCGGAAATGGGCTGGTTCGAGCATGGCTCGACCATCATCCTGTTCGCGCCCAAGGGGTTCGAGCTGCTGGTGGAGACGGGGCAGGAATTGCGAGCCGGACAGGCGCTGATGCGGCTGCCCCGCGAATAAATCCTCCCCATCGCAGATGGGGAGGGGGACCAGCCGCAGGCTGGTGGAGGGGCCGCCGCGAAGCGGCGGAAGGCCGCGACGTTCCGCATACCCCCTCCACCACCCGCTTCGCGGGCGGTCCCCCTCCCCGAGCAAGCTCGGGGAGGATTTTGGGATCAGCCGTCCAGCATGTCCCGCACCTTCGCCGCGAGGTCGTCGAAGGCGAAGGGCTTGGTCAGCAGCTGCACGCCGGCATCGAGCCGCCCGTCATGGACGATGGCGTCGCGCGCATAGCCGGTGGTGAAGAGCACACGCAGCGTCGGACAGCGTTCGCGCGCCTGGGCGGCGAGGTCCGATCCGGTCATGCCGCCCGGCAGGATCACGTCGGTGAACAGCAGGTCGACCTTGCCGCAACGCCCCTCGAGCAGCGCGAGCGCAGCCCGCGCGTCGGCCGCCTCCAGCACCTCGTAGCCGAGCTCGCGCAGGCTCTCGACCGAATTGGCACGCACGCCGTCATCGTCCTCGCAGACCAGGATGGTCTCGTCGCCGCCGCGCCGCTCGCCGTCCGGCACCGCCTTCGCCTCCAGCCCGCCTTTCGAGGCCGGCAGGCGCGGCAGGTAGATGCGCACCGTCGTCCCCGCGCCCGCCTCGGACGCGATATGGACATGCCCGCCCGATTGCTTGACGAAGCCATAGACCATCGAGAGGCCGAGCCCGGTGCCCTTGCCCACTTCCTTGGTGGTGAAGAACGGCTCGAACACGCGCGCCACCACCTCGGGCGGCATGCCCTCCCCGGTGTCGGCCACCGCGATCAGCACGTGATCGCCGGCCGGCACCACACTCTGCCCGCCGATCGGCTCCGCGAGCGTCAAAGTCTCGATCGACAGGGTGAGCGTCCCGCCATCCGCCATCGCGTCGCGCGCATTCACCGAGAGATTGAGCAGCGCGCTTTCGAGCTGGTTGGCATCGACCTCGACCAGCCAGTCCTCCGGCGCCGGCCGGGTCCGCACCGTCACCGTCTCGCCCAGCGTGCGGTGGAGCAGGTCGCCCATCCCGGCGACCAGCGCGTTGGGCGACACCGGCTTGGGCGCGAGCGGCTGGCGGCGCGCGAAGGCGAGCAGGCGCTGGGTCAGCGTGGCGGCGCGCTCGGCGCCGGCAAAGGCATTGTCGGCCGCGCGACGCAGCCGCGGCGGCTCGTCCGGCAGATGCCGGCGCAGCATGTCCAGATTGCCCATCACGATCTGGAGCAGATTGTTGAAATCGTGCGCCACGCCGCCGGTCAGCTGGCCCAGCACCTCCATCTTCTGCGATTGGCGCAGCCCCTCCTCGGCCTCGGCCAGCGCCTCGGCCTGCTCCACCTGCGCGGTGATGTCGCGCGCCACGCAATAGATCTGGCCGCCTTCCGGCACGGCACGCCAGTTGAGCGTGCGATAGTCGCCCGATCGCGTGCGCAGGCGATTCTCGAAATTGGTCGTGCTGATCCCGCCGCCCAGCTTCGCCACCTCGGCGCGGGTCTTCTCGCGATCGTCGGGATGCTCCAGCCATTCGGAGGTGCGGCCGATGATCTCGTCCGCCTCCCAGCCCAGCACGCGCGTCCAGGCCGGGCTGATGCTGAGCCAGACGCCGCGCTCGTCGGCGACGCCGAGCAGATCGTCGGAGACCTGCCAGATGCGGTCCCGCTCGGCGGTGCGGGCGGCGACCTGCTCCTCCAGCGTCTGGTTGAGCCGCTGGGCGGACTGGAACAGCCGCGCATTCTCGATGCCCACCGCCGCCTGCGCGGCGAGGCCGTCGATCAGCCGCTCGGTGCGCGGCGCGAACATGCCGGGCATGGCATGGCCGAAGAACAGGCCGCCGAGCACCTCGCCGGAGCGCATCACCACCGACGCGGCCAGATAGGAGCGCACCGGCAGATGCCCCTTCGGCATGCCGCGATGCGGCTCGTTCCGGCCGTAGCGCGGATCGACGAGCACGTCGTCGATCCGGATCACCCCGTCGCCGCGGAAGGTCGGCGCGAACACGTCGGTGTTGCGCGGCATGGGAAATGTCTCGAACGCCGCGCGCTCGGCGCCCGACAGCGTATAGAGCATGTAGCTCTCCCCGCGCTGGTCGAGCACGTTGTAGAAGAAGGCGCCGAACTCCGCGCCGGTGAGCTCGACGCC